>Ga0247733_1000033_pt1 | contig 241293 bp, 226 predicted proteins | sample UWRJL043104R2_FD_180932 | JGI IMG/M metagenome (GOLD analysis project Ga0247733, IMG submission 180932) | Plant litter microbial communities from Arlington Agricultural Research Station in Wisconsin, United States - UWRJ-L043-104R-2 | ecosystem: Environmental > Terrestrial > Plant litter >... | reverse complement strand
CCCTCAGCGAGACCAAAAACCCGGTGAAGACGCTCAAGCTCGCTGCCCCGCTGGCACTAGGCTCCGTTGCGATCTTGTACATGCTGGTCAACGTTGCCTATTTTGCCGCCGTTCCTGCCGAGGAAATCATCTCCTCGAAGCGCCTTGTCGCCGCGTCGCTCTTCCGCAACGTCTTTGGGCCCAGAGCCGAGCGCGCCCTCTCCGTCTTCGTTGCCCTCTCTGCATTCGGCAACGTCTTGAGCGTCATCTTTTCCCAGGGCCGACTGGTCCAGGAACTCGGTCGCGAGGGTATCCTTCCCTGGTCGAAGTTGTGGGCTAGCAACCGTCCTTTCAACGCACCGCTCGCCGGTCTCTTCGAGCACTGGTTGGTCTCCGTCGTCATTATGCTCGCACCGCCCCCCGGAGACGCATACAACTTCATCCTCAACGTCATCTCGTATCCCCTCGCCATCGTGAACGTCTTCGTTGCCGGCGCGCTCATCCACCTCTATCTCAATCGCTCCAAGTGGAATTGGAACCCGCCGTTCAGCGCGTCGTTGCCGGTGGCTATATTCTTCCTGCTCAGCAACATCTACCTCGTCATTGCGCCGTTCGTCCCGCCGACGGATGATAACAGTGTCTATGAGACGCTGCCGTACTACCTGCACTGCATTGTGGGTTTCGGCATCATCGCTATGGGCGGTGTATACTGGCTCGTCTGGGCTGTTATTCTGCCCAAGATTGGACACTACCGGTTGGAGAGGGAGGTTGTGGTCGATGAGATTGATGGCTGGGAGAGGCATGTGTTTAAGCATGTTCCTATTTAATTTGTTAAGGTCTTGTAGCATCTCAAACGTGGTATTACCATATAGATTTCTAGAATCACTGCACAAAGTGCTCATGTTCATCCTCTTTGCTCCTCGATCCTGTACTCGGTTTGAACGTGAATAACCCCCTGATCCTCCCTCTGCAAAGTCCGTGTCCGTCCGAGCCCATGTCCATGTTCTTGCTCTAAAGGCCATGCATGCCCGCTAGGCAAAGCGTCCACACCCTTCAAGCTACTCTCGCTTTCGGCATCCCCCTTCGTCACCATCAAATCATCCCTATGCCCAGCAAAAATCGTAGTGCTATTGGTCCCATCTTCTACGCGAGTAAGTGGGTACTCGTCATGCATGCCGTCCAAGCCTAGCTTCCTTTTCAACCTGCTTGCGGAGCTCGCTTCCTTGTAGTCTGAGTACCCTGCGCGATCTACTGTATTGCTCTTTTGGGATGACCAGAGGCGGGCGGGGGAGATCATTTTGAGGAGAGGTCGGAGGGTCGCGATGCAGCAGTTTATGATGGCGATGGCGGGCTCGGCGACGGACCAGAAGGCTGCGTCGTGCATGGAGAAGGAGAGGTCGGCAAAGTCGACGTGGAGGAGGACGTTGATGCGGATTATGGTTATGGCTGTTACACTGGTTGGTTGTCAGCACACGTTCGGATGAAGGACGTCGATATCCAGAAGTACTAACAAAAGACCAATCCCGAAGATGGTCACAAGACCAATCTTGGTTCCGATAGCCATCTGCAACTTCCTCAAAAACGGAATAGGAAGCAACATGATTACTAAATCGCTAATCATATTGAAAATGCCAATCGTCACAAACGCCACATTATAGCTAGCACAGTGTCCACCAGCAAGCGGATTCCAATTCATCTCGAACGGCGAGCAGATGAGGAAGATTTGCAGCATGCTGCCGGCCCAGTATCCAGCGACCAGTCCCATGCATACCCAGATCCATTTCCGAAAGGATTGATGCGGGAAGATGCGTAGGTAGAACCAGAGGTAGGAGATTTTGATGCTGGACATGGCGGCGTAGTAGACGGCTTGGTAGGCGACGAGTTGCTTGGCGATGAAGGTGACGTTGGCGACCGGGAGCTCAGTTACGTGGTAACCCATACCGTGGTTGGCGTATGTGATGTGCATTGCGAGCATGCCGAATGTGAATATGAGTGAAGCTACGGCGGCAGCATCATCCCACCTGTTATTTGTGTTAGTGTACGTTTATCAACACCACGCACCTGTCTCGAGTATACGTACCAAACATTCGTCTTGCGTACTTGTCTAGCGACAAACCTTAACGCAACCAGGAGCGTCGCTAAACCTACCAGCGCGAAACTAGCAACAAGTTGCCTTGTCACAACCGGGAACTGGAAGATATTCGTCTTCGTCAACGGATCGGTAGGTTCCATCATCGCGATGTCAGTATGCACATAGAAACCACCAAGCCCCAATCCAAATCAGAAGAGAGCGGTGCGTATACCATCAAAAGGAATGCGCGGCCAACCGTCAATCCATATCGTAACCGAGTTTTACCCGGGATTTCAGGAGCCCGAGGAGCTTGTTTCCTTGCTCCCGAAAGCCGACATTAGCATCTTTACGGCTTTTTCGGTGGGGACATGAATGCTCCTCTGAGCTTTTGGTAGGTCGAGATTTGGCGGGTGGTGGGGCGCATCGGCAGGCATCGTGTGAGCGTCGCACGACGGACGATGAAGACGGGGATGACCCCCAGTAAACGACCCCACCGCGATCAATAGCAAATGAATGCTCGCTAGGCTCCAGGTCTGGTGGGTCATGTAGACAAGGCAGACAACGCTGTTCATGCTCCTTGCTGGCGAGAAGTGAAGTTGAGCCCAAAGTCGGACGAAATGCGTCGTGATGTAGTTGTTTGGCCCCATGCCATTCGCCGATGAACATGGCTCGCAGAAAACACCAATCATGCGCAGGATGCACCACCTCGATCGACGCGGCTCGAGATCGTAAGGAAATGCCGCTGTAGCGTCAAACGGTCCGGTGCGCGGCCCCCACATATAGCGCCCTGTTAGCAGCGGTAGGCAATCTCGGCTCCTTTTCAACGACCGCGCCTGAAGCGAAGAAGGGTCCACTTAATGTGTTATGTTTACCTTCGCAATCTTGCTTGTTGTCGACCCTGATGAGGTGAATTTCCATGTCCTACCTGTTATAGCGGAATCTCCATTCTGTACTCTTTTTTTTCTCTACATTTTTCGCGACTACTCAGAATCTACCATCTCACTTCCAAGACATTCCAATTATGGTTGAACATACCGGGTGCGTGACGTCCGTGGATGCGCTATCGACAAGAGAGCCTGATTTCATTATCATCGGTGGCGGCATCGGCGGTTTAGTGGTTGCGAATCGTCTGAGTGAAGATGTTGAGAAGAAGGTTTTGGTAATCGAAGCCGGCGCCAATCGAAAAGGAGACCCAAGGATTGATACGGTTGGTATGCTGTCGACACTATACGGAGACCCTGACTACGACTGGGACTTCATGACCGAGCCCCAGGTAAGTGACATCCTTTTGCTCCCTGACAGGAACCTTTGCCAACAAGACGATAGACGCACGTCAATGGCAGGCAGATCCCCCATCCTCGAGGAAAGGTCCTCGGCGGTTCCTCTGCCATTAATTTCTGCGCGAACGTGTACCCCTCCAAGGCAAACTTCGAGGCATGGAAGGCACTTGGTAATGACGGCTGGGGCGCTGAAGAACTTGCGCCATACTTCCGCAAATACAGTGCCTTTACGCCACCCAGTGTCGAGACTAAGGAGTTGCTCAACATTGACTACATCAACGAAGGGTTTCATGGCAAGAGCGGCCCAGTCCCCGTGACCATACCGGATGTATATGGGCCTTTCCAACAGTCTTGGGCGAAGACTCTCGACAAGCTCGGCTGGTGCAACACTGACGACCCCATTGAAGGTGAGAAGTTGGGCACGTTCGCATGCGGCTTGACCATTGATCCGGAGACCAAGACCCGCGGATACGCAGCTTCAGCGTACTACTCGTCGGAGGTTGCAAAGAGGCGGAATCTCGAAGTCCTGACGGAGACGTTCGTTGAGAAGATTCTCACCAAGAACGCCAATGGCAGTGTGGAGGCTACGGGTGTAAGGGTCGTGACGAAAGATGGCACACAGCACGACATCATGGCGAGGAAGGAGGTCGTGCTCTCGGCCGGAACCATTCAGTCACCGCTCATCCTTGAACTATCCGGAATCGGGCAAAAGCAACTGCTGGAAAAGCACAACATCCCCGTCGTTCTCGACAGCCCGGGCGTCGGTGAGAATCTCCAGGACCACGCGATATGCGCCCCATGTTTTGAGATTGCGGACGACCAGATCTCTGCAGATATCCTGAGAGACCCCAATATAGTAGCGGCTGTCCTCCAACAGTATATGACCACAAAGACCGGCCCGCTCGTCGGCATACCCATTAGCGTCACCATGCTGCCACTTGTTGACTCCAACGGCCGCGTCAGCATCGAAGACATTGCACAGTTGACAAAGCAGTACGTCGATGACGCAGAGCTCCCTCTTTGGCAAAAGAAGCAGTATGAGCAGCTCCAGATCCAGCTCCTTGGACCCAAAGAGGCAGCCGGATACGCTATGATGCTTCCGCTCCAGCTGAACATGTCGGCTGAGAGAACGGAGATGAAGCACCTGCTCGCACCCACAAACCCCAAGAACTACATCACCATCATGGTGGTCAACAATCACCCCTTTTCTCGTGGGACCTGTCACATTCGATCAGCCGACCCGAAAGAGAAGCCCATATTGGACCCGCGCTACCTTTCGCATCCCATGGATCTCGAGATTCTGGCTAGACAGACTCAGTATGTTGAGACGATTGTCAAGGCCGAGCCTTTTGCATCTCTCCTCAAGCCAGGGTGCCGCATGCCGGAGGGCAAGGAGGCGACGAGCTTAGATGCGGCGAAGGAGATTGTGAAAGAACGGCTTCTCACCACTTTCCACCCAGTGGGTACATGCGCTATGATGCCGAAGGAAATTGGCGGTGTGGTGGACAACCGGCTGAGGGTTCATGGGATGGAGAAGTTGCGGGTGGTCGATGCGTCGATCTTTCCGCTGGAAACGGTTGGAAATATCCAGGCGACGGTGTACGCGGTGGCTGAAAAGGCGGCGGATATCATCAAGGACGACTGGACGAACTGAGCGGAACTTTGACGCACGAGCAAAATCAAATTGTATCCCGCGCATCTGGCTCCGATCCTGTCGAGATAGAATCAGCCCAATTGTGGGTGACCAACGCGTACATGGCCCAGGTTATGGCTGTATAAACCTGTAGAACAAGCAACCATATCGAGAATTTATCTCGGCTCCAGGAGAGCAGCAACAGACTGCCGACTAGAATCGAAAGCATGAGGAAGGCTGCGTGCGCAAGTCGCCTCTTAATGAATTGCGCTGAATTACGAGCCCACGCGCCGTGTTGTCTCAAACGTTCCTCGTAGTCTGGATCGTCGGATTCTTCGGATTCGTCGGATTCGCGAGGCGGCTTTCGTAGGACCACCCTGTTGTACACGCGTCGCAGCCTTCTTGACTTCACCGGGTTGATCCATCCTGATCGGAAGAGCCGCGCTGGGACACGAATCCACACACTGTCATGCTGCCAAAGTGGGGTTCGACTGTCGAGGTCCAGGCCGAGCAGTGTTGTCTCGATGTTATCCTCTACGTTGTTTTGAAGCATCCCTGAGTAGTTCATCCCCCCTCACACGCTCAATTCGCGCCCAGGCAAGATTGCTAGGGTGCAATAAAATAGCCACAGGCATTCGGCGACAAAACCATGCGTAATTAGCGCGTGAAATGACCAAAGGTTGGTAGGAAACCGTTAGACACCAGCTATTTGTAGAGTGGAATAAAAAAGCGTCCTCGTAATCAACGTGACTGTAGGATGTGGTGGCGCTGCCCCGCACATCACATTACGGGTATCAGCTGACGGCTCGAGCTCTACCCCACGGTGTCTTACAGCACAGCTACCAAGGCACAACACACTAGTCGCATAACTACACCAACCTAGCCATCTCTTCTAATTCCGATACTAGATCACACGTGGCTGCGAGGTCTGGACCAAAAATTCGGCGGGAGGATCCATGGCAGACCCTGCCACGATCATCAGCCTGGTTGCTAGCATTGTTACATTCGTGGACTTCGGTCTCAAGGTCACATCTGGAACCAGAAAAATTCGTGCCTCCTTGCACGGTACCACGGCTGAAGTTCATGAGCTGAATATATATCTGGAGGATGTGCTGACTTATTACGAACCGGTCAAAGCACAGCAAGCCGGCGGAAAGAAGCTTTCAAGCGATGAACTACGCATCCTGCATATGGTTTCCGAGTGCGAAAAGCTAGTCGGAGCATTACGAAAGGCAATCAATACGCTCACTATACGGTCTAGTTCACGCTCGCAAACATTGGAAAGTGCGCGAGTCTACGCTCGAAGTTTCTTGAAGCAAGGTGAGCTGCAAGCTTTACAATCGAGACTCGATAGCTTGGATACTCGTATTCGAAAGAGCATTGAACATGTCATTATAAGGTTCGTGCATATTTTTATGAGATATGGCTTTTGTCTTCATGGTCCTCGAATTGGTGTATCCAGGCAAGAGTATGCTAATGAGCCCCTCCTATAGAGATCATAATTCCGCAATCATGGAAAGGTTTGCAGAAATCAAGTCCTCGCAAGAGAAGTTTGATCTGCAAGGAGAGTCGAGGATGAATCTCATCCGAGATGACATCTTACGTTTGACGACACAAACGCTTCCCAAACGCGACATGCAGGCTGCTTCTCGGACCGCAGAACTCACCAGCTTAGTTTCGAAGCTACTGGCTTTGAATACGGAGCAGGCTAGGTGCGCTCATCAAATATCCGTGCTGAAGAGCCTTTACTTCACAGGCTTAAGTCGCCGCTGGGGTCAAATAGTGGAGGCAGCTCAGTCGTCCAATGAGTGGGTGTTCGACCGACAGAAAACTTCCTTCGTAATGTGGCTAGAGAGCCCAAATAAAGACGACGGCTTGTTCTACATTACCGGTAAAGTATGTGTCCGATCTCCATGTCTCACCATTGTTGCTAAGAGATCTAGGCTGGTAGTGGGAAGTCGACCCTCATGAAGTTCATCGCTTCACATGAACGCACAGCCGAAGCCCTCCAAGTGTGGACGGGGAGCAAAAAGCTATACACCGCAAGCTTCTACTTCTGGAATCAGGGTTCTGAATTAGAGAAAAGCGGCGCTGGCCTGTTTCAGTCCTTGCTGTACCAAATTCTTAAGAATACGCCAGATTTCATCCCGCTTGTCTACCTGGATCGTCCTGATTATGAGACTTGGCAGATGCAGGATCTACACGACGTTTTTGACCGAATCGCGAAGCATACAGGAATGAGCGCCAAATTCTGCTTCTTCGTCGACGGCCTGGACGAATACGATGGCGACGAGAGAGACGTCATCCAAATCTTGGAAACTCTGAGTGCTTCCAATCATATCAAGATATGTGCTTCAAGTAGGCCTGGGCGCCAATATGAGAGCTTCCTGTGGAAGAAGGAACGGACCGTAGACATCGCACATTTTACGACAGGAGACATGAAAAAATATGTTTCTACGCATTTGGAAGAGAGTGTAGGTTGGAAACGCCTCTTAGCAACTGATCCGACCGGACAGGAGCTGGTGAACGACATATCTGTTCGAGCGAACGGAGTCTGGCTATGGGTGTTCCTCATCACCAGGGACATTGTTCTCGCGTCAAACACAAACGAAGAAATGCGTACCTTGCGGATTGTTGTCGAACGGTTCCCAAACGATTTGAAGGAGTATTTCGAACTAATGATCAAGAAAGTCCCGGATCTGCATCAAGATGAAATGGCGCAAACGTTTCTTGTTGCTGTGGAAGAGGTGCAGCCCCTTCCACTATACGCCTTTACATTTCTTGAGAAGCAAAGGGAGCACGAAAATTATGCGCTGGACGCTCCCATCAAGCCTGTGCTCGAGACAGATGTGGAGATGACATATCCGGCTCTGAGAAATCGACTCCGAAACCGTTGCAGCGATCTACTCGTTGTTGATGACGGACCGCATCCAATGTTCCTCAGCAACCCAGTCGACTTCCTTCATCGGACAGTCCGCGAGTTCTTGCGAGATTACGATCGCCAATTGAAAGAACACCTCGTCAAGCCCTTCAATCCCCTAGTGTGTTTGAGTGGCGTTTGCCTCTGCTTATTGAAAGCGCTCCCGGTCAAAGATTTTCGAGAGCCTGAATCAATTAATCAAGTGATAGGACTTACCGATGAGATCTTGTACTACGCCCATGAAGTGGAAAAACGGAGTTCGCCAGAAGACGACAGCCCCCTCATTAGCCTTCTGGACGAGATGGACCGAGTCAATTGTTACCACGCCCGCCACGTTAGAAATCATTGGACACATGCGCGAGACGTACCAAGTGCACGCGACCTTGACATGTACGACGAAGGCGGACGATGCAACTTCCTCGCCTTAGCCGTGCAAGCGCGTCTTGTAAAGTACGTGCGCCACAAAGCACAATCGAACCCGAGAAACCTACAGAAAGCGGGTAGACCTCTTTTGGATTATGCACTACGTCCGCGAAGGAAAACACCGATCCGTATGCCGTATCACTCTTCTAGAGATGAATCAAGCATCGACATAGATATGGTGGAACTGTTGTTATATCATGGCGCTGATCCAAACCAATCTGTGCACTTGTACGGTGGCGCCTCTGTCTGGTCACTTTTCCTGGCGTCGATGGTGGAGCGGAAGAAATTATCTAATCGGAATAATGAGTTTTATGTCCAACGTCAAGATGCACGGTACAAAGCTTGCAGGGCTTTGATCCGGGCTGGTGCTCGATCCACCGGTCAACTCTACGTGGGCGGGCTGAGCGAATTTGGGACACTGCTGCGTGTGTTTGGGCAAGAGAGAGCGTCGCTACTGCAACAAGAATTGAGACAGAAGGAGCGTGAGCTACAGCAGTCAAAGGGGGTATCATTATGTTCGGTCATGTAGATTCAATTTCGTGTTCTGTTCAAGGATTCACTTCTTCAAGTTACACAAGACATAGTGTATTCATCTGGATAGCTATGAAGCCAGTGTGAGATCTTTTGAAGCCGTTCAAGACCGCTTGTCGATTGTCCTGTGAGGTCGACCGACCAGAGTCCGACTGTCTTTGGCACACAGAGCCGCTGGTGATCATCAGAAACGTTGACTACATCACACGGCTGCCTAGGTACAAATCAGAGCCTTTATGTTGCGTGGGCGCTGAAGGACTTTACGGGCCTCAGCTGGGATTGTGAGAGCATGCCTTTTTTGAGCAACGAATTGCATAATGCGAAGAAGGTCAAGCGCGTGAAGTATATCGCCTGACTCGCTCTCGGCCACCTCAAGGCAACCCTTCTAGAAACACAGCGCACATATTACTTCCATCAGGGTGGATGATAGTGATTAGGGTTAAGGGGTTAGTCATTTTATCTTTGTGGGATAAGGCCTTATTAGAGGCCCAAGGATTTTTGAAGGTCGTTGGGTCGTTGTGTCGGCACTAACAATTGAATGTGTGAGATAGAGAGGACTCCTTCGGACTACGATTCGTTCCGTATGTACGCTATTACATGCTTTACCTCTGGTGTGAGGGATAGGAAGATTTTGTACCTTGCAGTGTGCGACACGTGGAGACATTGAGTCTCTACATTAGGAAATGCATTGACGTGAGAAGTGTGAGACGTCTGTAGTACCACTTCCATGAAGTGAATGATTCGTTGTAAGATGGAGATGGTGGATAAAGTGGAGGTTGAGGTTACGATGTGGCGCTAAAGGCTTGGCAAGCGCAACTGCTCCCAATTCTTCGGACCGCGCCCATTATATTATCACGACAACTTCACACTATGGCCGACCCCGTAAACCCCGAAGATCCCACACCCGCAATGAAGGAGACACAATCCCTACCCCCCGAAGGCGCAGAAGCCACCGCTACAGACACCACACCCACCTCACCACCCGCGCCCGCACCCACCGACGCAAAAGCCGCCCTCGCTGCCCGAATGGCGCGCTTCAAAGCGCTTCAAACCGCCAAAGAAACCGGCCGCAAGCACACGGAACGCGAAGTCCGCGACGCAGAAGACCGTTCCCAACGGCTAGCCCAACTGTCCAAACTCGGCGCCGCCAACGAAAAAGCGTCCTACAAGCTCTTGAAAACCGACGACCCCGACTTCGAGCGCAAGCGAAACTGGGACTACACGGTCGAGGAGAGCGAGAGCTGGGATAAGCGGCAGGCGAAGAAGGCGCGGGCACGAGATGGCAATGCGTTTGCTGATTATCAAGCCGAGGCGAATCGCGTGTACAAGCGGCAGGTGAAGCAGTTGGGCAGTGTAGATCTGGAGGAGTATGCTAGGGCGAAGGGGGAGCGATTGCAGGCGCAGGTGCAAAGTGGGTTGTTGCAGCTTGTGGAGACGGACGACGGGGATGTGTTCACGATTGACAAAATGGGACGGATAAATACGCCTGTGGAGGAGGGGTATTCGCATGATCATAAGCCGTCGAAGGAGGCGGTGGACAGGCTGGTGAACGATTTGGATAAGAGCGAGGCAGCTAGGATGAAGGCGAGAGCGGCGAGGGGCATGAAGGAGGACGACGGGGATGTTACTTATATTAACCAGAAGAACAAGCAGTTCAACGAGAAGCTGGCGAGGTTCTACAACAGATATACGACGGAAATTCGGGAGAACTTTGAGCGGGGGACGGCGATATAAGGGACTGTGGCATTATACCCTGGCATGCTTTGGCGTTGGGATGGAGAGGGTTTGGGTTATTGGAGTTCTTTGTGTATAACAGAAGAATGATTCTGGAGTCATGTTAGAACTTTGGGACTTGATTCGTGCATTACTATTCAAATCAAAACATCCGACTCAGCACGCTCTCCAACTGCGGTGCCGCTTCTCCCTTCTTCTCAACCCTCGACTTCATCGCATGTTGCTCAAACTTCGATCTTCTCTCCCTCTTAGCAGGCTTCTCCACACCTTCCTCCACCGCCTCCTCGCCATCCTGCCCCTTCATCTTCCGCTTCGCCGCAATTCCACTAATCATCTTCCCCTTCTCCACATTCTCTAGGAACTTGGCATTCTCCTTCGTCGTCTTGCTTATCTCCAGCCTCAATTTGGCCGCCCTCTCTGCATTCTCATTCTGGATCTGCTCCACCAATTGTGACCATTTCACCCCACTCAGATATTTGATATTCCAGACCTCGTCGTGCCAGCGACTGCGCTTCTTGCCTCCCATGGTTTGCGCGTTGAGACTCGATGCGACGAATTTGGCGTCTTTTTTGTGCAGAAATTCGACCCAGCCGTCGAGGAAGAGCTTGCGACGTGTACCGCCCGATTTCAGACGTTGTGAGCGATTGGTGGAGGATTCAGGTGTCAGGAAGATGCGGCCGATGGCACCGTTGGGTGTGAGTAGCGAGCGCAGGACGGCGGGCTTCATGAATGGTGGGACGCGGGAGAGGTAGACTACGCCAGATTTGTCTTTCTTGGGTTGTGTGGGGAGGGGATTGAGAAGTTTGCTTGAACCGAGTTTGAATTCTCTGGGAAGATTCGCGGCAATGGCTTCGAGGCGGGCGAGCTCGCTGTTTTTGTCGTCGTGATCATGAGCTGGTGAGGCATCATTTAGCTTGTCGTCCTTGTCGTTGAGTGCGTCTTCGTCGTCGTCTGAGGGGTGGTCCTCGGCGTCTTCGGAGTCGGATGTGTGGGCTAGCTTTTGGCGCTTTGTGGAGCGGAGCATGCGTGATCTGCTCTCGTCTTCCGAGTCGTATTGCTGTTCTTCTTCATCGCTTTCTTCGACATCGTCCAGAAATTCGTTTCGTTTTCGTGGCGCCATTGTGATGTTGGAATATCGGCGTTCAGTTAAGGTTAGCCTCCTGGATAGTCGTATTCCCAAGTGAGAGCGTGCGGTCTGGCGGTCTGGGTGGTGCTTTGGCAATGCGCGAGGCCGTGAAACTTTGCTATCTAGAAATATGCGGAGACATCGCGGAGGTGAACATTTTTAGTGGAGCTGGATTACATAAGTCAGGGCTTGGCGAATCGCGATTATTTGGTGGCGGGCGCTTCTGTCTACCAGATACTCCTCATAACCGGTACACCACTACACTCACCAGCCCAGCCGCATCCACCCACCGCGGTCCTACGATCGGAAGCATACACCTGTAGCATCGACACCGCTTTTATACCGCAACCATGGGTGGCGATCTCAACTTGAAGAAGTCATGGCACCCCAACCTCCGCAAGAACCAGGAACGCGTCTGGAAGGAGGAGCAGACGGCGCTGGAAGAGAGGAAGCTCATCGAGAAACTCAAAAAGGAGCGCGATGAGGAGCGACAGATTGAGGAGCTGCAGAGGCTACAGGAGGCGGCGGGCGGCAAGGTGGTCACGAAGCGCGTCGACTGGATGTACGCAGGCCCCAGCGGCGACGGCGCCGGCGTCACCGAAGAGCGCGAGGGCTATTTACTAGGCAAGCGCAGGATCGATGGTCTATTAAAAGGCAGCGAAACACAGGGTCTGCAAAAGGGCGCTGCCGTCGGCATCGATGCCGTGGGTGCTCAAAACGCGAACTCGGCAAGAGATACGCAGAAGAAGGTGCTAGAGGACCCGTTGCTCACTATCCAGAAGCAGAAGATGGAGATGCAGCTCAAGGCCATGAAGGATGCCCAGAAGCAGAAACAGTACGAAGAGAAGCGCACAAAGGAAAAGGAGCGCGAGAAGAAGCACAAGCACAAGCACAGCCGCCGCGACCGGTCGCGATCACGCAGCGAGGACGACGGCCGGGATAGGCGCCATCGCAGACATCGGCGGGACGACCGAGAAGACCGAGGCGGACATCGACGACACTCACGTTCGCCGCGGAGACGAGAGGATCGCGTGGAGAAGGACGGACGAGAAAGCCACCGCCGCCGTTCGCCATCACGATCGCCATACCGAAAGACGGCGCGCGACGACTATCGCAAACGTTCACGATCACGGTCTCCACGCCGTAAAGACCACAGCGATGAACGCGACTACCGCCGGCGCGACCGCACACCTCCACGCCGCTCTTTCGACAGCGAACGCCGCCGTACCAATGACGAACCTCGACCACGTCGTGCTGCGCCCCCTCCAACCGAACCGAAACCGGACGAGAAGAACGCCATGGCGGAGCGTCTTGCGGCGATGCAAAACGACGCTTCTTCGCTAGAGGAACAGCGCAAGGAACGTGTGCGTCTTCAAGAGGCCCGAGACGCTGCCGAGGAAGCGAAACACAAGAACAATAAGGACGGTGGGCACCGTTTCATTTCGAACATGCGCAGCAATGCTGCGGATATGGATTTGGGCGAGGTCATTGCGAGAGGTCGCCAGGGATACAGGAAAGAGGTTGATGTGTAGCCCCGTAACACAGGAAAGAATCGAGTTTGTACGCGAGGATGTACCTGCGAATGCCCTAGTTTAGGTAGGATTGATACCCAATAGATATTTTCAGATTACTACTCAAGCTTTCTTATGATACCAGCAGATGCTCCGATGTCGTTGTGCCTGACTCGCTAGACATATGGCGGACATCTTTACACAACATACAAAGTTTGGCCACAGAATTGTGGCATCAGACGGGAGCTCACCTTAGTTTTACTTTGCGACACATCACAGGGATTGAACTTCAGATGGATCGTTCTATTACCTCATTGAGGCGCACGTTGTCTAGACCGTACGAGCACTAATTGAGCTCAGATGTCTCAACCTCGATATTCCACACCGCATCCGTCTCCTAAGCCCCGGCCTCCGCCTCCAGCAGAACGGTGACCATACTCCTTCCCGGCACCTGTACACTCACAACCCCATCCGCTCCAACCGTCACACTCAGCGCATCACAATCATGCGAATTATCCGTTAACCAAGCCGTCGCCGCGCTCGCCTTGATCGAATTTACCTTCACGCCCACAGCCGCACTCCCGCTCCCCGTCTGTATGATCTGCACCGCAACCCTCCCATCCGTATTCTTGAATGCGCTGACCCTAGCCCCTGACGGACCGCCACTAGTTCCCACGCGTACGGCGCCCGGTCTAACATGCCTACTCCAATTCGCGAATGCCCATAGCCGCTTGCTAGGGATCACTTGCTTCTTGTCGTCTGAAATCCGTATCAGTTTGCTATTGGTGGCTCCGCCTTGCACACCGATCCAATATAGATAGGCCGAAGCATTTGCCTTCACGATAGCGTCGTAGATCTTGGTCGCCCAGTTCAAACCCTCCCCTGCGCCGTTGTTGGAGTAAAAGGTTGTGGCCCATGGACCTTGCAGGTCGGCGTTTTCGGTTTGCCAGACGGGCTTTTTGGTGTTGAGGGCGGAGTTTGGTTGCGATGTGTAGGAGCTGTGGCCTCCACATTAGTAGGCGAAGATTGCAGTTTGATACTAGGAGAAAGGAAAGAAGTTAACATACTGCGCAGTAATGACCCCCAGCGACGAATCTACACTTCCCAAGCCGCCCAACATGCCCGCTTGCGAACTCCACCCCTCAGCATCACAACACGCAATCTTAATTCCCGTATAGTTCGCCTTGTCCAACGTCGGTTTCAGCACCTTGATGAAATCCGCCGCTTGTTGTGCATTACTGCGCATACTCGCATAACTCGTCGTAAGATCTGGTTCATTCAGAAACCCCAGGTGCGTGATATCCACACCGATCTCTTTGTAGTAAGAGATATACTGCACGAGGTAATTCGCATACGCTTGTTTCCAGTCCCCGCTTGAGCAAGACGCACCGCTGACACCACACAACGTCCCCCCATTTGCGTCGTTGTTATTGGTCTTCATATACCCCGGGGCACTCCATGCGTTCGCATACACAGTTTTCACTCCATACGTCTTCACCGCTTCCGTGCTGACCCAAACCTGGCTGTTGTCTTTTCCGTCCCAGACGTACTTGGGCGCGGCATTGGGACCACCCGGGCTCTTAGGTTGTATGGAGACCATGTGGTCGGAGCTGGAGTCGGGCGAAGACCCGATGCCGTTGCGCAGGATGGAGAAACCAGCGCCTGAGGTGCGATTGAAAAGGAGGTCGAGGGCGTAGCGCTGGAGGGTTTCGGAGAGGGCGTGCATTTGGTTTGCGCGTTGAAAGGTTTCGCTCATGCCGAAGCCGTCTATTGTTTGGTAGGTTTTGGTTAGGTCGACAGTTATGGTGGATGCTTGTCGCGTTTCCAGTATTGAGCTTGAACGCGCCCATGTCGCCAGCGCGGCGATGATGAAGAACCTGAAAGACATTGAGTTGACTTTGACGTAGTCCTGGTTCAGAAGTTCTTCGAATTCAAGGAGAATCCGCGCCTATTTTTGTACGTCCGTGAAGTGTCGAAGCCAAGGGTGTTCTTCGGCTCTTCGTCCATTACCCATATTGCATGCGGCGGTTCATAACGCCCCACACTCGGCGAACATATCCCCCGCAATTACTCTGGCGTCCACATGGGCATCGCAGAAAGATGCCAAGGCGTTCCCGGATTGAGGGAGGTGCTGCGCGGACTGAGTGGTGGAAGTTCTTCGACTGGGATCTTAAATTTTGCCGAACTGTTAGAGTATCACTTGCTTTGGTTATACTTGTCTCGTTCTATACGTGGAAAAGAAGATATCCAGCTTGTAACAGTCAAATAGGAAACTCACCGGAATCTTCCAACATCCTTCAGACACAGTCAGGCCAAACTGCCGGACAGATTCCCTTAATACAGCGCGTCAAGTGTCATTCGCCATCGTAAACATCAATTCACTTTCTACCGTTACATTACTAACGTAAAAGTCTCGTAATCCACCACCAATCATGGGTATCATAAACACCTCCCTCCAAGCACTCAATTCCCTCCATCTCCACACACTCCCAAATCCACCAGCAAATCCCCCACCTTGAAATCCATCCCCGCACTCCTCTCATCCTCAACCCCAAATCCCACGATAACAACATCATCCACGTAGCCCCTCCATTTTAGCCCCTTCTCTCTCCAATTAATACTAGTAACATAGAACATCTCCGTGTGTCCCTCTGGAAGCACGCTCCCTTCCTCTCTATACCTCGCCGAACTTTCCCGCGTCAACGGACCCCGACCGTGAATCCAGATCGGCTTCGTCGAAATGGCATGGATGGCGAATGGGGGTACGGACTGCGTGAGCATGATGTATGGCTCATAGGTGGCGTGAAACTTGCGGTACTTCTTATGCTGGAATACGGTGAGGATGAAGGTATTGTCGTCGGAGGGGATACATGCGGGGTCGCTGCGGGCACAGAGGGTGACGGCGAGCGCGTTGGTGGCTTGGTGGATGCTTTCTTGCTCGGAGCCTAGTTTGGGCATGAAGCGCGCCATGCAGGCGTCGTCATTGAGGGCGGCATTTGGTGCAAGATCGGGCCCGACGGCGCCGTCGGGAAGAAGTTGCGCAAAGACACGTTTAGGGAAGACGTCGTGGTGGACGTAGGGTGCGTTTTGTGAGTCCCAGAACATGTACCAGTTCTTTTCGATGGCTTGGCCTGGCGGTGGACGTTGTAGTTCGGTACCAGTGGCGAAGAGGTTAGCGTTGAAAGCGTCCAGGTCGTATTCTTTGTAATGGAGAGATCGGAAGTCCTGTGCGAAGAGGCTAAAGCAGGTATGTGCAGATTGCGAGCCGTATACCACGTATGGTGCATCCGGGCCGTAGAAGACGCGCATATCTCGCGGTCCCAAGTTGAGCGCGAAGACCTCGAGCTTGCCTTTGCAGTTCCCAGTGTGCGAGGGTGCGACGGATAGTGCGGTCGGTGGCGTGGAGCAGGCGAGCGATCCGTCGAGCTGGAAAACCGCGTTACAGGCCACCTCTTCGAAGTTTCCAGCTTCGTGCATAACGGTCTGCGCAACGACGATCCAAGTGTTGTCTTCGTATGGATGTGGTATGATGTTTGGATTCATTGTGGAATGATCGGGACCGAAACTTATCGAGAAGTACTTTTTGTCCGCTGTCGAGACAGAGAACACTTCTTGGTAACTTGCTTCATCGGCATTGGCTTCGTTCGGTTCGGACGGGGAGATAATCAGGTCCTGCGATGAAGGTGGGATGTGTTCTCTGTTTTCTTCGACGAACGGTATGTCCACCAGATCATTGCCATCTTGAGAGGGTGGTAAAGGACCATCTAGGATATGCTCAGGCTCAGAAGGCGGAACATTGTATTGTACGACAAGCTCAGGCTCTTTCAAGCTTTGGACCACAGGCTTGTCGTGAGTAAAGTGGGCCTCCGACCAATCCTCAGCATACTGTTCCCCATCGAAGTACACAAACATGTACCATATGATAACGAATGGGCCGATGAAGAGGACCAGCTTCGAGAATGCTTTGATCAGCATTTCGGGCAACTCTGTTCACGAGCAATTGAAGCTGCGAGAGCCGTCGCCCTCGAAATACAGCTGGGCAAGTAATTGAGATGCCGAGACCTCGGTGTGCTCTGCATGTGAAGAGAGTCAAAATAAAGATGGCGGGTTGATGATAAGCAATGACGATCGCCCATGACAAGCCAGGGTAGGTTAGCAGTCCGTATTCCTGCATAATGCATTGTGGTCGGACCTGGCTACCGAAGAACGAAATCATTCCGGTCGGTACGAACGTGTAAGCACCTCGTGCGTGAGCATGGTCGAGACTAGCGCCAGCTTGCAGGCTTCCCCGCCCAAGGATTGGTTTTCCCTCCCCACGGGGTGAGCTAGCGCCGGAGACATGACCCATTCGGACCATCCAATAAAATGCCTCGCCGTTAATGCTGATGAAAGTCTATTGTAGATCTGCAGCGTCGCGGCGCGGCTCGTGCAATATCGTCGTCCCGAGGCACATGTGAAGCTCGTGGGCGGCACGCGAGCAAGATGATTATGGCTTTTTGTACGAGATAGATTACGATTAGAGAACGATCGCAATAGGTGGCAAGTGTTCTGAGATGGTTATATTGTAAAACGCTAGACTACGCCATCTGATCTAACCGTGCTTTGGTGATGAAGGAGTTGCCAGAGTCTTATTGTACAGCCAGTTCGTAAACTTGACGCTCGGCTCGTCAATGAGCTTCGTGACCAGTTCAGCTGCCCAGAGTGTTGTAGGAAGTATAATGAGCTGACAGGCCCAGAACGCCAGCTCCAATCCCATGGGCCCTTTCTTCGATATCGGAAAGAAGTTGATCCACTGTGGAATATGCTCTTTGTGCTGCTCTTTGGACAACATGCCAACTGCAGCGTAAAGCCGGTCGCCAATTAAATAAATGACCAGCCCATGCACTAGGTACAGGGCGAACGAGATCCGGGCGAGGTACTGGCAAAAACGCGTCTCGAAGAAGTGCTTCAACCATGGCAGCCGCGGGACCGAGGCGACGGTGAGGATCGCTGCCCAGAACAGGAAGAACCACTTCGCATCGTAGACCGCTTGAGGCTTGAGGTGGTACAGCCATCTCCAGCCTGGCGACTTGGACAAGAGTTTCTCGTAGTCGGGGCCTTCGCATGAAGGCACGCCGCCGAGGTATAGGGCGACGATGAAGAGGTGGAAGAAGATCAGCTCCTTGAAGTCGTCGAACATCGAGATGAAGCGTGGAAGTTGATTGTCCAGAGCGAGCAGATCGAGATCGGAAAGCATCATGCCGGCCATGAATAGCGCACCGTACCATCCATCAACAATGTAAAGAAAGTAGAAGATCAGGCCTGCCTCGCACCACAGACGTGCATTCCTCGTGCATCTGGACAGCGCAGAAAGCGCGGTATAGACGATGATTGAGCCTTTGAACTCGATCGGGATGGACCATAAATGCGGATGGTAGAGCTTTGGGAACTCGTACACGTCGCCGGTGAGGAACACAAAGCCGTAGTTCTTGAACTTGGTGTACCAGTCCCACACTTGCTCCCTCCAGGTCGGCTTGATGTCGACGAAGTCTATCCATATTCCTGTCCAGTGGCGTTGAGACATCCATAAAAAGGTGACCGCGATGACGGGAAGAAACAGACGGAGCCATCGACGAAAGAGTGCTGAACCAACACTGTCTGCAGCAGTCTGGTGTTGGCCTCTTTGGATCAAGCTCAACGACTTGACGGAAAGAACATATCCAGAGATGACGAAGAATATAGAGACCGCGTAATGGCCGCCCGAGAAGAAGTGGCGCACAAAGGGAAGGGCGGCAAAGTAGTGCTTCCCCTCAAAGCCGAATGAATTTTCGAAAACTGAATTGCCGTGCAATCCATGCCCCCAAAGCTGGTTGTGATGTAGGTACACCATGAATGCCGCGAAACCTCTTAATCCATCAAGCCATGCAGTGCGTCTGATGGGCTTTTTGGGGCTGCTGGGACGTAAGGCGAGGAATTCCGGCCGGATCATGTCTAAGCTCCATCGTGAGGCCCGTAGCGGCTTCCAAGTCGCGGAATTCAACTTGACTTCCTCCATGCGACCATGGTCGAGCAATCCGTCAAACTTTGCTGGCATCGCTTAGGGTAAGTGTTGAAAGGCTTGAAGCAAAAGCAAGACGTGAGTTGACGGTGAGGGACGGCGGCAGACTTCTGCGATAGCCACGACTCGTCTCTGACGAGGCTTGATGTCCCCTCGGAGCGGTACCGGTTGGTAAGTTCGTCGGTGTCAGCGGCCGATGAAAGGCACAGCTGCCATGTCGCTTACTGCCATGCGGCCCAAGCATGGGTCAATTGGCGGGGCAGTTGCAGGGGTGTACTGCAGAATGCGGGGATAAAGCTCGGTCAAGCCGCACATAGCGTGATCAGCATCAAGAAATAGGCCTGCTGGAGTTCACATGCGTGCCGCGGGTGCGTCGTAACCCTCGCATGCTCAGCCGTGTGAGCGTTGTGGTAGCGGCGTTCCTGGCTTCCACTTCGCGTGCCTGCAGACAAAGGAGCAATCACAGTGCAGAATCGCCTAAGTGGCGGCTGCAGGCACGGAGGCTTCCCGAGTAAGCGTTAGCTTGGCAGGCTTAATGGTGGCGTTTTGCTCATTCTGCCGAGCGCTACTCAACTTGATCGTGCATATGCAGTGCTCAATACATCCCCATGCCAGCTTTTCCGTTCCACCTTCCTCCTTCGTCCTGACCGAGAGAATGAGTTCAACTGATTGGTCACACTCATCGACGTCATGTCACCAACAGACCGAGGCTGCACATTCGAGCATGCGCATAGAGGATCGACCCGGCGAGAGTTGGGGAACAAGCGTACCGAGACCGGGGAGGCTGGGTTTTGCAATCTCATGATAACCTCCGGTACGGCTAGCAAAGTAGCTTTGTGCTGCGGTTTCGTGATAACTTCAGCATGCGCACTCGTCCACTCAGGCCTGCTCCCCTGAAGCTCCATCTTGACACCAAAATGCCCGCACACTCTCCGATAGCCTCCCACTTTCGGAGCAAGCTGACGACACAAGTACGAAGAGTACTACCTGCATACCTTGTCCTCATCTGCTTGTTCATCTTCTTCTGTAACACCCATTTCTTCACGGCGCCGATCCGAGCTGCACACAGGTACAAGCGAGAGTTGAGGTACCAGCAACCGTTGCAGACGGCGGGTACCGTCATTCCGAGGAAGATATGGCAAACATGGAAGATGGGGCCGCTCGCCTTTGAGCAGCGAGATTCAGATACGGCGAAGACGTGGCCAGCCAGGAATCCGAACTTCAGATACGAAGTGTTGACGGACGACAACTCCATCCAATATGTCGAGTGGCACTATGGACCAAGCGGCTTCAACCGACCAGACATTATCAGCCTGTACCGAGAGCTGAACATTACCATCATCAAGGCCGATCTCCTCCGGTATCTGGTCATGTACGCTGAGGGCGGGGTGTACGCTGACATAGACGTGGAGTGTCTTCGTCCAGTCGATAGGTTCATTCCTGAGCGCTACAACGAGCAAGACGTAGACATGATCATCGGCGTGGAAATCGACGAGCCTGCCTTCGCGGACCATCCCGTCCTGGGCTCTAAATGCAAATCCTTTTGCCAATGGACGTTTTCCGCCAAGCCACGGCTCCCAGTCATGATGAGACTGATCGAGAACATCCAAGAGTGGCTCCACGAACTCTCTCATGAAAAGAGCGTGCCCATATCGCAGCTTCAGCTCGACTTTAACGAGGTCATCAGCGGGACTGGTCCGTCGGCCTTTACGAAGGCGGTGCTCGAGCAAATGTCGGCGCAAAATCATGGCAAGCCGGTAACATGGGATCTCTTCCACAACCTGGCCGAATCGAGGCTTGTCAACGGAATGCTGGTCCTAAATGTAGAAGCCTTCGCCGCGGGTCAAGGCCATTCCGATTCGGGAAACCACGATTCTCGAGGCGCGCTTGTCAAACACCACTACCATGCCTCAGGCTGGCCATCAAGACATCCAAGACATAGCCATCCCATGTTCGGCGAGGTGGAGAAGTGTAATTGGAAACCAGAATGTGTGGCTCAGTGGGACAAGGATGTGGCCGAATGGGACACGCTTCCCAAGGAAGAGCAGGACAAGCGTCTTGCTAGCAAGCCACCACCAAAGTAAGAGGTCTTCAGCAGACAGTCTTCTGGATTGGGATCAAGAGCCAGAGCGCACATTGGGGAGGCAGATGCCACTCTAGGCCATGCAGCAGCGCATGCTCTTTGAGTCTGGCCGGCGGGATTGCGAGGATAGGCGCGTAAGATCGGTAAAGGCATAGCGACATATCTATGAACGGAGGACGAGGACGAGAGACTTGCGCCCTTTACGGTCGCAGTGACGTTGCTGTAGAGGCCCGGCGGCTCCCTCGATTTCATGGTGAATATGCGTTCGGCGCATAAGAAGGCAATGGTGGAAGAAGATTGATAAAGATTGACATATACCCTTGATAGACTGCACAATTCAATGTCGTGCGATGATGCTCTAGCCTGGTCCGAAGTGTGTTGCAGGTGGTGATGTTGGCGGGGTGCTCGCTGACTAATCTCAATCCTATTGTGATTGGCTGTCCACTCTTCCTCTTCATCAATCCGGAGGGGCTTCTACTTCATCTCAACCACCATCCTCCTATCACGGCATCCCCACTCGCCATTTTCTGCACCTTGCCGCAAGTCGGATATAGTTGTCCCATATTATAGTATCAATGATCAATGCTGTAGCGCCTAGTCGTTGACTAGCGTCTGGGAGACATTTCGGCGACTTATGCAGTGCATCCGGCGAGTATTATCTCGTCGTCTTACAACCATATTCGGCCACATAAAATCGCCTCAAATGTCTCATTGGACAATTTTACACGGCGCAGCAGAGGCACCACTTTTGCCCAGACGTGTGGTCGCCCGTTTCGTCTCGTACTCATAAAGTTTCCGGAATGATTCAGACTCACTTTTTTCTTTCACGGAGCTTCACAGTGCTATATAGACGCAGAACCTTCCTTCGGCAAGTGCTTTGGTCTTTTTCTCAGCTTCGATCATACCCTCTCTCATCTGCACCTTGTTCCTCCTCCAAAGGCACCAAACGAACACCATTCGCTCCCACACGACCATCACCGCCAACACGATGGCTCTCCGCCCCAAAATTGTCGACACACTCATCATCGGTGCCGGCCCCGCAGGTCTCACCGCAGCCCTAGCACACGCCCGTACCCTTACCACAGCCGTCGTATTCGACTCTTCAGACTACCGCAATGAAGGTATCACGCACATGCACTCTGTTCCGTCTCGAGACCACGCCGATCCCTACGAATTCCGACGTATCTCCCGCGAGCAGATCACATCACGCTATCAAACTGTCTGGTTCGAGAATGCCACCATTACCCACGCCGTGAAAAAAATTGTTGGGGAGAAGGAATGGAATGGCTTTGAATTGAAGGACAGTGAAGGAAAGACATATGAAGGCAGGAAGTTGATCCTGGCCACCGGCTCGCGAGATGTCTTCCCAGATATCAAAGGCTATGCAGAGAATTGGCCTCAGCATATCTATCAGTGTCTCGCATGTGATGGCTTCGAGCAGCGCGGCACGCCAATCGGCGTCCTCGAGTTTACCAGCCCTATGCACGCGCACCTGGTGAACATGGCGCTGAACTTCGACTCCCGCGTCACGATCTTCAGCAACGGGCCCGTCTCTGACGAAGAAGGGATCCAGACCCAACTCAAGCTCGCCAAAGCCTTCGGCGCAAAGCTCGACGAGCGGAAGATTGTACGCCTTATCAACAATGGACCCTCGCACACTGACGGCGTGACTATCGAGTTCACGGAAGGCGAACCTGTGACGCTCGGTTTTCTTGTGCATAAACCACCTACCGTGAATCGCGCACCGGATCTGATTGAGCAGTTGGGCTTGGAGTGCGTTGACCCGAAGATGGGGGGCCACATCAAGATTGAGAATCCGATGTTCAACTCGACAAGTGTGAAGGGTGTGTTTGCAGCCGGAGACACGATGGTGATGATGAAGCAGGTCACTATTGCTATGGCGGAGGGGATGAAGGCTGCAGCTGGTGCGGGGTTCGATATTGCATCAGAGAAGGGGGAGGCTATCATGAAGGCTTTGGCGGAGGAGAAACAGTAACTTCGAGGAGGTAAAGAAGCGCACGATATACCCTTCTGGGTGTGTATAGTTCTCAATGTTGACCAGCTTCCACAAGCCGATCGTATCCCTACACCTCAATCCAGATCATCTCCGACACACAAGATCCCAGATCCTTCCAATACCCAATTAGCTCCGTCCCATCGATCCCTCGCATGTCGATCCATTTTCCATTCCACAAGTGCAACCGCCACATCAGTCCTCCTTCTTGAGCTCCATCTCAACCTTCAACGCCGCAGTTCTTGCCAATGCCCTCTTCCGTATCTCCTCCCTCTTCAGGAACAGCTCTCGCTCCTGCCTCAGCTTGACATCCTCCTCACGCTCCCTCTCCTCCGTCTCACGCTCCCTCTTCTCCTCCTCGCGCGTCCTCTCCGCCACCCAGCGCTTCTTCTCCTCCACCTCACGCCTCGCTTCCTCCCATGGATCTGAAAAGTACTCACGCGGCAGCTGGCCATCAAAAGACTCACCTTCTCTCATTCCACCTAGCACAAGCAGTCAGCACCATTTCACCGCCACACGAAGCCTCACAGCACACTCACCACAAGCCTTGTCCATCTCCCTCTCCAAGTCTCTCCAGAATTCTTGAAGAGCCGCCGTCATAGTATGACAGTCGCAGCCGCCCTCCTGCAGTATTTTCCACTTCCCGAAGTTCGCCTCGGTGTACACGATCGCACGAACAACGACGTGCTCGGATCGTGTGTCATTCGACCGCTTGCGCTTGCGCATAAGAATGCGATGGGTAACGATGTCGAAACCGTGGGAGTTGGGGTTGCGCGGGCCGTAGATGGCGCGGACGTTATCTTAGAGTGGTTATTAGTGAGTCTAAGGTGGCGGAATAGGGCGGCTGGGCTGACCGAGCATTATCTCTTTGAGCTCGCGCTGGAGGCGGAGCTCGTCGAGACGGCTGAGCGGAGCTTCGCCGGGCGCCATATTGGTATCGGCGATCGGTGTTTGTGGGTGGAGGGTATAGGTTATCGGTTGTGGTCGGGGTCTCATGGTGCAAGTCAAGATAATGTAGAATTGGGGTGAGGAGCTCGAAGTCTTATACGGTGGGTGACAGGGCTGGAAATTTCATTACGTCAACTTAATCAACATCAACGTTGCGCCAGTAACTCATGTTGTTGTCCCGACGACCATCGGGAGTCGTTGTATATAGCTCAGCTAGTTGATCTCTTGTACTAGTAGTAGATAAGGCTTTATAGTAGACTCCAAGCAAGCCCAAATCACGAGAAAGGGTCAAGAGCCACTGTCGTATTTGACCAAGTAACAAATCCCTCCTTACCCGCAAGCAGGCAAGTTCAGTCAAACGAAACCCATGCTACCTTGAAGGAAAACGAAGTTATCCATATGTTGAATTGCCAATACCAACTGAAAAGGACGCTGTCTACCAATATCATTCCCCGCCATTCGACCTTGGTACTTGTGATCTTGAGTCAACACTGCACGTTTTGCTGCTTATACATGAGTTCTTTCATTACTGACAAGTCACGCATATTTTCTGGATCCGTCACTGCATTTTGTCTTGCTATCAATTGAGTGAAGGACTTTGAACACATTTGTGAAGGGTAGATTATACATGTATTCGCGCTATCCCGCATTTATGCATGTAACACAATCATGGTGAAACCTGTTTTCACCTATCCGACCCGATATATTTATCGAAAGGCAAAATCCCCCAAACTGGTCAGAAATTATCGCCATGTCCGCGTACTGAGACTCCTGTGAGACTCCCAGATACCCAAACAAACATCCTTTCACGGCTCCGTATGCTTCGCCCTGACCCCATTCCACACCATTCCCTCGCCCATCTCGCCTATTGAACATTAGCAGTTTCCATGAACAAAAATAGTGACACCCCACAACCAGTCTTGCTGTCACAAGTAGGGAACTTACTCGTCACCTTATCCAACATCCCTTGCAACTTCCGATAAAGCCCCTCCACCGCCTGCACAGTAGTACTCCCCGTCTCCCCCTCAACCAGCAATTTCCACTCCGCAAGCGACTTTTCGCGCGTGTACACAATCGCTTGGGCGGTGTATTCAATTTCGCGGATGCGGCCACCGGAGTCGAAGCGGCTGGTGATTACGGCGAAGGTGGAGGTTGGGTGGTTGGGGCCGTAGATGGCTTGGACTTGGTCTGTGGGGGGTGATGAGTAGGTGGAGCAGAGTGGAAGAGATAGGAAGTACCGAGAATAAGGGCTTTGATCTCTTTGATCAGCATGATCTCGTCGTGTCTGGTCATTTTTAGGCGGGCGGGCTGGTTTTGAGTGGGTGCGCTGTTGGAGTGCGGGTTGCTGGGAGGCATGATGGGAGAGGTGGTGATGATCGATGGGCAATGGTTGGTGCCTTTATTGCTACCAGGGGTCGATGTTGGAGTAGTGAAGCGCACAAGATAGATCATCTCACCACGTAAGAAAGTGAGAGAGCGTGACAAACCACGCAAGTCTTTCGGACCGTCTAGATCTACGTGTGAAAAGAACAATGCTCAATAGCCTCATCAACCAACCACATCAGTTCATCCACTGTTTCAGCACCTCCTCATCAACCCCCCTAACCAAAACATGCACATGCTCCAATGCCCTCACACTCTGCAAACTAGTAGTATTCTTAAACCACTGCACCTTGCTCCCCTCCTCACTCTCATCCTCTCCCGCCTTATCCCTAAACTCCCTCTTCACAAAGTCCTCAACCAACTTCCTCCCCTCCACCGTTAACGCACCCTCCGCATCCACCGGAAGCGGTTTCTTCGACCACACGACGATATGACTAATACCCGGGGTAACAGCGTACGTCCAGTCATTCCGCATAATCGTGTAATCTGCAGGATCCGCGAACGGCGTTTCGTTTTTGATCTCGAATTTGAAAGCACCGCTCTCATTCAAGGGTTTCCAGAGTAGACGTTGCTGGAGGAGATACTGTGTCGCGCTCCCAAACTTCGCTTTGACGTGCGCGGTCCATGCTAGGTAGGCTTTTAGGAAGGAAGGCCAGCGCTTGAGCTCGTCGAGCTGGTTTGTGGAGATGTAGTGGTGGAGTTCTTCCCAAGTGTGTGGGGTGAATTGGTCGTCGGTGATGCTGAGTTGGTGCCAATCTATGGATGTGAGTTGGAAGGGCGGGTTGTCGCGCGGGAAAGGGAGGGCGGTGGGGTCGGGGTTGGCTTTCCAAGTTTTCTGGAAGGTGGAGGGTGCGGATTCTGTGTCTATGGTGTGGTCTACCATAGTGACTGCGTCGAAGAGTATCGGGCGGGCTTGGAACGAGTGGGAGCAAAGAGCAGATCGATCGTGAGTTGAAAATAGGAAGTTCGGAGATTGGAGAACCTTTTGTATTGGAAGCCTACCCTTGAGACCCTACAAACGAAGCTTCGAGCAAATAATGGCGTCGTTGTACTATGATGGCAATCGTGTAGTTCGATTGATGACCCGTGTTCGGAAGAAAGTCGTAGTGGGGCAGACGCGACGCGAAGGATGGCGGAAGTGTTCCCTTATTCGGCGCGGGCTGCTTCCAAGCACCGATCAAATTGATTGTAGCAGATCCCACGTGCAGACCCTCTGCATAGGATTTGAGCTTTCGTTTGAAAAGTGCATCTTCGTTACTTCTGATAAAACTGTGCATGCCATACTTCGAACTGAGATGGGCAGCAAAGAAAGAGTTCGTGTACTCTACGCGTTGTGCAGGCGAGTAGGAAGGCGACCAGTATTGCGCAGTCGCCGTGAGCGATTGTACGCAACGCTGACGGTCTAGTGGCGGGACAAGGCCTACCTAAAGATGCATTTAAGACCAACATCACCAACAAGCACACCCTGGATGTGTGCAGCTATAGTGCCAAGCTCTCGCTTTCCCACAATGATACGATATGTTGAAGCATCCCACCTCCGAGAACTAGTCGGCAACTCACGACCATATGGTCCTACTAAGCTGCATGAAAGAGGCTGTTGCTTGGGGCGGGGCGTTTGAAACAATGGCAAAGAAGACTAATAGCCCGGCCCGACCCGGTGGTTCCGAGCTTGGAAATGGTTGGAATGTTTCTTGCAGATGGGTTATAGTCATCCAGAGAAACGAGCTCGACTGAGTTTGGGTTGGTCGAACAGCACTCTCTGCTGGCTGCGCCTGATTGGCGTGACTTTGCGTTTCGCGCAGACGCCTTACAACAGCCTGCGCTGAGCGCTAAATAAACTCCATTGTAAAAACGAGAAGTAAGCTCAGCTTTAAATAGAAGAAGCTGTTAGAAGGTCAAGCTGGAGACGATCGTTCTTATCAACAGCAAGGCAGAGATGCAGGCTGATCGCCACTTTACGAGAATCCGTATTCGAAGTGCGGGGCACCATCGCTGGCCTTTTGCTGTCGAGGCTGATTGATACTCATGCAGTAGCTTGGTTGGCTGAATAATGTAAGTTACCGAGTAACAGGAGTGGACCAGCGCATAGACTGCCTGATTTTCCGGTGAGTACCCGTCTGCCTTTCCGGTGAACGACTCCTAAGGACCCTACTGGCTTTCCACTACAGATGGCTGTAACACCACACATTAGCGAGCATCTTGGCACACCACTTGAAATCGTTCAGCGTGATGCCAATAACCGAGGCATGGATGTTGCATTGGAGTTCGTTGTTGCCTACTCCGCAGCGATACGATCAGCCGAGCAGCAAGGCAGTATATGAACACTGCCACTCTTGTTGGTCGTCCACTGTGCCTTCCCCACAACCGCAGGTAAAGCTCAACGGGATTCGTACTTATTGCCTGAATACTGCCCTCTCTTAAGCACTTCCCTTACACCCACAACTTTTCCGCGCCAATCGTTCTTTCACCGGTCACGAGCTCTGATTATGGAGATCCATACGGCGGCATCAAGCTCCGCGCAAGATACTAAGAACAACCTGAAGAGACGGAAACGAGCTGATAACGCGGGTTATCACATGCCTAGTAAGCCGAACTAGCTCTTGCTGTAATATTGTTTAATACAGAGCAGACTCGACGGTTCCAAGGCCGGCTCCAAATTTCCAAATTTCAGACCAATATGGCGATTCTCCTCTCAGGCCAGCCCTGGACCCTCTTGCAAGAGCTTTATGTCGATTCGACGATGCACTCCTCAAGCGGGTCCAAAAGTTCTACCAAAACGGTGCTTCAACTCTAGATGAAGCACGCAAAGCTAAAGGCATTCCTCTGGTGGAAGAGTGCATCAATATCAGCCGGCAGTGGAAAGAGATCGACTCTGGGCGACAAGAATTCAACGAGCTATACATGAAGAGCACCCACCTCATTCCTTTATGGAGGGAAGGCCTTCAGATCATCAAAGCGACTCTAGGAAGTAACCAGAATTCCAGCAATCAATCTCAACGAAATGCCTACAGGACGATCCTGGCAAAGTACGAGTCTCTGGCAGACAACCTAAAGACCCAAATGGTTGATACTGCTCACCAGGGTCTCTTAGAGACGGATGTCCTCATTTCAATTCAGAAGCGCTGGACTCGGCTAGATGATGTTGTAGATTGGTACTATGATATGTGCAACCAGAAAATGGATGAAGATGAACCCCGTGTCTTTCGGAGTTCACCTACATGGTTAGTTCTCGATTTTGATTGAAACAGGAGACACTAACGCATATTACAGGTCAGAAGTTCGACGCATGGTACAAACGGATGATTTAGAGACATCAAGTGACATGGAGCTCATCCAAGTCAAATCAGCTAGCCGGCCCATGAAGGGAACCAAGCCCGGGACCATTGACGCATTCATTTTGTGGTTGGTATTCTTCAGTTGTGCGATCATGTCTACCGTGTTTTTTGCTCTTGGTTACGGCCGCTCACTTCACGTCCAGGGAACAAGTAATGACGCAGATTTCTGGTTCCTTATACAAGCGACGTTGATGCAAGTTCTAGGGTTGGTGGTGTCTGCACTTCTTGAGTGGGAGCGTGGTGGCCTACCAAAATGGCGATGGATCCTTCCAACCGCAATAGCAGGATATTGTTCTATTACGGCGATTCCTCTTTATCTGTTTGTACCGAAGGTTTGGAGTTCTTATCTCTCTTTGGTTGCTGGCGCGACTCAAACCTATATGACCTTGCAGTTTCGGCGATAGCGAGGTTAGGGCGGCGCAAATAAGTAGATTCGCAAAGTAGTATGATTTGCAAGGTAGAATGATTTGCAAGGTAGATTGCAGTATGGAGACACTCTTTATGTTCTTACTCTCACGACTTCAAGTCTAGCACTTTGACGCTTTTGTATCATGGGTTGGAGAGTGAGAGTCTCGATGAAGCGGTTGAAGTTGGAAGGAGGAATAGCGAGTGGGAGTTGGGCGATTGTCCAATGACCCAGCGACACATTGGCTTGGTCGATGATGAAGAATATTATAGAGGAGCGGGGAATCATGCGTATCGCTCATACAATTGACCTGTCTGCATGACGATATCGTGGGGAGTGCGACGGAAGGAGCAACGATGAAATGGCTGGGGTAGTATGTTGACAATTACTAAGTTTACACAGTATGTTAGCGGAAGACTAGTAGCCATACTCCAAGCGTAGGTCGACGCGTAACCGCTAGACACGATGCAAAAACCAGCTAACCATTCCTAGCCTAGCGCCTATCCACACACCACGGCAAATCACACTCCAGCATCTCAACACCACTCAAAGCCTACTAGCGAACAACAGCGCATCCCATAGGCAGCACCACCACGCCATCCCCCCCATCAACAATACACCAGCGCTCTCCAACTCAGCTCAGCCTCCACCAAGCGCCCCACTTCCCACCACCCACCTCCTCGCCAACCCACTTCTTCCAGAGCCACATCCCACCAGAACTCCACCCACAAGATCGCCACCTTAAAACAAGGACACCCACCACAGCCGCCACAGATCGCCCACCAGCAGCATCGGCGTCGGCGACGGCGACGCCCGTCCGTCTACTCGCCCAAAGCGGCCGCGAACAAGCATGACCCTTCACCGCTCCTCGGCAATACGCCACACCAGACCCGCCCAGCCAGACTACCCAGCTACAGCGCATAGCACAGCCTCTTTTGTAAGGCGGCTGCCACTGCGACAGTGTAGGTCGCCTATTGCGGCGCAGCAAACTATTCTACCCGATGGGTCTGCGCATCGTCTGGCACAGTTTGTCAAGGGTGAGAGATCGGCGTCAGGGAACCAAGAAGCGCGAAATCTTATCTCATCGTATCAACAAATATCTCTATATCATACTATACTACAGCCATTATCATTAGAATCAGATTCAAAGGTCATAATCGTCCGCCCCAGAATCCCAAGCCATCCATACCAGCGCGGGAAGTCGTAAAGGGAGTCGTGATCATAACGCTCATCGAAGGCGCACAACGTAGAGGTATCATCCATCGAATCTATACAAAAAGCAGCGCAAAACAAAGTTCGTAAGTGCAAACATCCACCCAATTCCGTCTCCTCCTTTTTCTATCCTTATTGTACGAGTAATTGCAGCGAACGCGCAGTGCGCGGTCCCTGTCCGATGTATCCCACCTCTTGTGTAGCCACGGCGAAGTACGAGTCGACGATGTCTTGACCCGCACGGATGGCCCACTCAACAATCTCCATGCCCTGGAGACCGCTCGCCCAGTAGCTTCGGTTGCATCCTTGAAGCTTGTTCAGCTTGTCGTACGCTCCATTTTTCAAGGGCTCGGTGTTGAAGTGAGGGAAGTAGTCCCATTGCCTGAACGCGCGAATATCGCTCTTGGTTAATTGTTCGCCCGGTCCCGTGGTGTTTCGCGGATCCTTGTTCAATTCGGACATGGTCCTGTTGAGAAGTCGGAGAGCTGTGCTATTGGCGACTTCATTCGGGCCCCAACTCCATGCTGTTGACACGTTGGACTGGGCACTGAGGCGCAACACAGCGACCGGCTCGCCGAGGGTGGCCGGCGGAACACCAGGCTCAGAGCTGTTGGCGATGTAGGACACGCCGAACGGGAGCGCAAGCTCCACGGCCGAGGAGAAGTAGTTGTTCGTTTCGATGTCCTTGAATACTTCGTTCTCTTGCTCGGTGATATCCAAACCTGCTCTTTCTAGGTTGCTGATTGATGGCGGAAAGGCGAAGATCAGCGCGGAACATTCTTGCTTGCCCCACTTGTAAAAGTTGCCCGAGGGATAGGTGTACTTGATGACGGGGTTCGTTCCTGAGCGATCGATGCAGCGAATCTCATGTGACGTCTTGATGGGCACGTTGCACGCCTTCTTCTTCGCCCATTCGACCCAGATTTTGTGGAAGTCGGTATAGTACACAGTTTGTTGTCCGAGGAATCCTCTGAGAATGTCTGGGGTGAAGTACTGGAGAATGTAGAGCTGTATCTAGTCTTAGTAGGTGCGTGAAACGTGTGCAGGTCCGCCGGAACGAGGCCCTCTTAAAGCGAGCGGGAACTTACTGCTGGGACTTCCCTTATGTCTCCGTATCCGTATAGCGCTAGTGGATTAACGAGTAGGATCGGCAGCGCTCTGAAATTGTTGATTCTAAACCACTCGGTCCCTGAAACAGTTAGGTTGTCAGGCACGCCTTTCTGCTCTGCTGTTAACGGTTGATATGGTGACTCTGCGATGGAGCTCTGACCTTGTAGCCTGTTGTGCTGATTGGCGCAAATTGTTGGTTCCATAGCTGGAAGTATCGCGGAATTTCAGCCTGTACGAGCGCCAGAAGCTGCGCGGACGGCGCTGGTACATTTTCGGTCTCGCCCGTGGAAATGTTGAACCGAAATTGCTGTCTGGCGCCTGCAAGCTCAAACTTTTCAATTGAGACGCCGGATTCGACGACGACTTTCAGGGTCTCTGTGTAGGTTGCGTTGGAAAAGAAGGCTGCGCCAAGCGGATGGAATAGTCCTCTAGAGGGTGGTCAGCCGCGGCTACGGCGTTTCGATCTCTACATCTCTATGCCGTGTAACACTCACTCCTCATCGTAATACGATTGGCACTGCATCTGTCAACGGATGCTATCATTTTATTCCGATGGAGCGCTTACCTTGCCACCAATTTCTGCTTGCTTCTCAAATACTATGGCATCAATTCCCTTCTCTTGCAGTCTGCCCGCTGCTGTCAAGCCCGCTGGCCCTGCTCCAATAACGCATGCTGGGGCGTAGAGTGGCTTCGTAGGTCGAGCTGATGCAATCAGCGAATAATGTGCGAGTATTGGTAGCGCAAGACACCACGTTGTAGAGTACCTCATGGCGAAAAAATGTGTCAATTGGAAGCAGAGAGACATTGGCGACGTACCGCAAGCTTATAGTACGATTGCTGGCACGGCCCCGAGTGCTCGCATTCTGCTTTTTGGGCAAGTACAGGCCTTACGCTGCACGGTGCGTTGGCAATGATTCGCATCAGGAGCGCTAACAATCGGAATTTGGTTGTCGTCTCAACGCGGGTCCGCGGTCTGGTAGGCTCGAACAAGTGGTACCAGGTCGGAAAAGGTACGGTATAATTAGGATAAAGGCAGGGGGGCTGCTCGTGCACCGAAGCTTTGGGCTTCCATTATGACGTTTGGGGCCCGGTTTCTGCTGCAAAGCATGGGAATTAACCTTTGGAAAGAGGCCCCTGATAATAGGCGTATCCCAGGAAACCAGCGCCTGTTGAACAGTGCACAATTATGCGCTCTTCTTTCCTGTCGACAATGTCCGCGGGCAGCCTTGCGCAGCTAGGAATAGCTGCAGCGTGGATGGCGTCGCAATCGATAAACTCTAGCGAGGCCCATAAATGCGGTGAACAGCTGTCACGAGATGTCATGCTGCATGATGATGGGCAATGCAGCGCTGTGCATTAGATGCAGCCCGGCAGTGGGTGCCGAGGCTGCATCTTCAGCCCTACTAGACCCGGTGGGGCGGTGCCACGTTTGAGGTCCCCTTCAACCCACTGGTGCGGGTGGTTCCTGACTCTTCCCATGCTTTTTGTCCCCACGACAGATTCGAGGGACAACTGCCAGTCAGTTCCTGGGCGCGACTCGCCGTCTCGTGTGGGATACAAGTGTCCTGGTTTCAATGCCGCCATGTTCCGCGTCCCGGCGTCGCGCGGCGTCGCGAATAACGACTCATAAACGTCATGCTGAGCTGGAGACGTGCCGGACGGCCAACGCAGAGGCTTGTGACAACTCACCACCAGCCTCAGCGAACAGTCGCGAATCGCGTCCGACCCGGCACGGGCACGAGGCGGTTGGCATCGGACGATGATGGATGCGACCATGCCGACTCTCGAGTACCGTAGAAGATGAATGGTGTCGGAAAATGACATCATGAAGCACAGACAGGGAGAGAAAAAGTGACGAGAAAGAAAGTAAACAAGGCAGTGCTGCCGCACCACGGCGCGACATGGGCACGCTGGTGTTTGAGCGTCGGAGCAACTACTTACCAAAGTAGAAAATGCGATGCGACGTGGATTTCGCCTAGCACTCGCTATTGTATTGCGGCTTGTGCTGGTCCCGCTGCTGATGGGTGTGGCGCTGAGGGCGCGCGGTGGATGGTGTTGAGGTCAGTGTCGAGATCAGGCACGTCTGGTCGCTCGATGCGCGCCTTCCTTCTCTGTCGGCGATGACGCGATGACGCGACGACGCGTTGGCAAAGGCGACACAACAGCCCGGCGCGCAGAGAAACTTGCACGCGACACGACGACAACGAACAGCGCTTGGTTTGACATGATGGCATTGCTTCGTACGATCCGGACGCCTCTGCTGAACATGAGAGTGAAAGCGGGGGATATAACGCGCCTGAGACCCTAGCGAAAGGAAACATTCGAAGAGCGCTGCTGACCACCTGGGTAAGAAACTGGAGGAAGAGACGCTGAAGACTTGGGTTGAGTGGGAGTGGTCCACGAACATCTAACACGTACAGTGGGGTGCGAACGTATACGCTATTAATATTGGTAAAGAAGAAGAAAGAAACGAACGAGGCTCAGCTCAGTACATGTACTGCTTCTGCTGCTCAATGTCCAGATCGATTCGACTTTTGTCGGTGCTCCCGCTCATCGGCCGCAGCCCATGGCTTACATGGACATGCGTAGCGCCGGTCGTAGGCCGCGAGTCGGTCTCGGTCAGCTTCCGTGTGTCCATCTCGACCTGCTCCGGCACCGGTGTGAGCTTCTCCTTCCTCCGACTGTGGCCTGACCCGTTTGCGTATCTCGAGCCTTGGTTGCGTGCGCGGGCGGGAAAGAGCAGAGGCTTGAGGGCGGGGATGCATCCGCAGATGACGCCAACGTTCGTCTCGATGGCCGTCCATAGCCAGATCTCGTACCCATACCAAGTGGCATCGTATGTCTTGAACAGGACGTAGTGCACCCAGTACGCTCGGAAGCTTCCGGCGACGACGATGATGCCGCCGACGGAGAAGAGGACGACAAGACCGAAGCGCTGGATCATCGGAAGTGACAGGCCGAAGAGTGTCGGAATGGGGAGAGCGTAGATCATGAAGTCGGTCACGACGTTCAGGGTTGACTGCACTACGAGCGGTGGGCCCTCCGGGATGCAGTCACCTTGCGCCGCCAGCAGTGTCCAGTAGCTGGATATCGGAACTATCACCATGTCAGATCTCGTACGAGAAAGCGGAGTTGACCGACGTACTGCACTGCACCCAGAGTGCGATGAAGAAGGTAATGAATGCCACGAAGACGATTCCAAAGGTGCCCCACACTAGCTTCCGGAAGAGCGACTTCTCGGGCGCGATGCGAAAGTACGAAACCAAAATCGACATCTTCACGAAACTCGACGCGAGCACGAATAGCGTTTGGCCGGCCATGGATGCCTGCGAGTTGTTAGTCTGGCGGACGAAGGATCGAGACGCGGCAATTTCGCACCTTTCGTCCATTTTGCAGCAGGGCGATTGTCGCATCCCACACATGGATATTCCAACCATACATTTGCGTCGCCATGATGACGAGGGCCGTTGTGAGACACGAGAAGATCTGGTTCCTGTCAGCATCCGCGCTTTGCCACCGGACTGCGCAACTCACCATGGCCACGAACATGAGCCAGTCATCCCACCAACTTCTGTGAAGCCACCCAATTCGTATCCATAACCGCAGTATGACGCACAACAGAGCAACCGGCACGAGTGTCAACTCCACGATCAGGAGTCCAGAGCCGCGGGTAACGGGGTCGACGTAGTTTGGTTTAGGCCATTGAGCCCTGATCTCTGCGGGCGGGAAGCGCATGGTGTACGGAGTGGTCGAGGAGTCGAAAGTACACGGGAGTACTTGTTCAATCGAGATGGCGACGAAGATGAAGTCCTTGCATCTCCACCTACCCTTCTGGAGCACGGGACGAGCAGCACTGATATAACATTCGCCATGCACGGCACAGTCCGCCTCAGCTTTGGCTCGAGCAAGGGCGTTTCTCCACAATTGCGACGAGGCACAGAAAATCCTCCGCTGCTTGCATTGACTGGAGCACGAAAACGTACGCTAGGCGGCGCGCCGCGGCGGGTACAAGTTGATATGCCGGTACGCATTTCCAAGGGTCCAGGTACCTCTACCTCTCAGTCAGCGCGGACACGCCGCGCCTAGTTGTAGCGAATATCAACGTTTGTTCCCAGTGGTCAGATGCTGTGGGGCTCTCGCCACAGTGGTGACGGCGGTCGCGGTTGGTCGGAGAAGGCGATGCATATTGTCCAATCACGACACGAAGCCGGGGTAGCTGAGCCACGCCAGCGTAGCGGCGCTTCTGGCCGCATTAGGGCCTGCCTGCTGCGCCATGTGATTTGGGGACTCCGTGATGAGCTTTGAATTTGGTATAAACGGGGCTTGAGGCCAGACTTGCTGGGTATGAGACCTGTGCGATGATGGCATGATTGTTGAGTTGGGTCTGAGACGGACGGCCTCTCTAAGACTGTCATTGGGGACCTGTCCCAAAGCGGGAATTCGGCTTCACGAGCGATGAGCCAATCAGGATCATGAACAGGGAATACCTCGCCGCACATCCGCGCTCATACCCAATCAAAAGTTTGGATCGATATACGACGTGATATCCTACATTTTGACCCACAACGCCATTCACGGGGGAGAGGGAGGGCAGAAGTAGCGCACTTCTCGCCTGCTGCCCTCGTGGGCTCGTTGACCCTCTGATCCACCCGCGACTGGGTTGTCGATGTCGTGGAATGAGGGCCCGTATCCGAGTCCGTGGCCCGCCCCTACCCACCATCAGCATCGTATCCACTACTTTGCTCGCCAGGAGAGTATTCGCCGTCAGCATCGTCACATACATACATGAGCTGCAGGGGGTAACGACTCCGAAAGGGCGTTGACGCGGAAAGCGACACCTGCAATCCACCTCTTGGTTCCCAGCCGGTAACATAACGATGAAAAGCAATCAGCGTTCGGCTGAGACAGCTCCACAGGGGGAAAAGTAATTCCTGCTCTCAGGGATCAGTGCCCATCAATTCGACACAAGCTTTCTCTGCGGAGACAAGTTGCCAGGAACATGCCGTGTGAACTCGTACTTGTCCCCCCTGGCCCTTGGTATCCACAGTCTGCAACCGTGTCCCCTTCCAGAGGAGAGCGACAGCTTCCCCCGCTCCCAACGCGATATGTTTGATGCTCGCTCACTATGCGCACCGCGCCGCAGCATGCTCGCCAAGGGGCAAATCAGCTCTACGATTCCACGCTGATACGCTACTCCAAATTGAAAGGTCATCGTCACTGCAATGCGAGTCTGCAATGAAACTCATTCAAGACATCTTCTTCAACGATATACGAGTGTCTCAATGGCATATTGGAGTTTGCCTCACGGGCACGACTAGGTCCCAACGCCTGGGGCCAAAATGCGGACTTCGCGTCCCAACAAGGCGGCACGGAAGGAACCACCCCGCCACCTCCGCGGGAAAGAGTCGGAGGCGAGATGCATCGGTAATGAGTCGTTTCGCCTTGTGGGCGAGTATCATGGTACTTTACGAATCACTTTTGCGCCGGCCGTGTGTGCGAAGCCACTGTCACATTACACTCATTGGTCACAACGACGACTTGGCTTGGATAGCGCAGTGTGCTCAAATGGGTTGATTGCGATCATCGAACGTTGACGTTCGAAATTGTCATGATGGCGCTGGTGAGCGGGCTGCGCTCGTTCGTTGCGATGGGCGATGTTCTGTTGCATGCTCAACTTGGTCGCCGGCCACGATGTCGGCATTCAGGCTAATCAGTCTCAACTGCGCCTCGGACCATGGCTTGCAGACCCATGTACTAAGATCAGATTCAGTTTGAGTTCGGGTGCTGGTCAAGGGGGTGTGTCGAGGTGGTGTGTCCATCCAGTGGTTGTCGAAAGTGGCAAAAGCTTGCGACGGGAGCCGCGATATCGTGCGAGACGTTCACCTTTCCTTCCATTTGGACACTGTCAGCACCTAACAATGTACTGCTCTTAGTCACGGAGCAACAATAGCTTACTAAGGGTATTCTCTCTCAGAGCTGCGTCCTGCAACGCGACGTTCTTTTGTCAGATTCTTGTTTGGCGAAACTACGCCGCGACACTGCGACACTGCGACTATGATCCGGGGGTTCTTCCTCTCGCAGCTGAAAAGCTGAGGTATCAACTCTGTGCTCAAACACTGTATACAAACGCGGTAACTGTCCTCTCAAGCTAGCAGTAAAGCGTCCGCCTGAGTTCGCGGTGCCGGAGAGGTGGTTGAATGGGATGGGGTTTGAACGCTGGCACGTTGGCGTACGTCAACCACACTTGATGAATAGGCAGTAGAAACGTGATCGCTACCAGAGAGTTGAAGGCAACATAAAAGCGGCCAGGCTGGGTATAATCCTGATCCTTCTCCTCTACCGACATCAAAATCCGCTTATTGAGGCTGCTCGTCATCTCCGAAGATATTCTAAACGCCTTCGCCGTCCGCCTTCGCCGTCCTCTATCGCACTGTTGCTCGACCTTTAACCTCGTAATCTTCACTCTCTCTACGTCTTTCGACCACTCTATCCTTCGCGCGCATAAATTATCGTCGTCGACATAACTGCCGTTATCGACCCGACGGGTATCAGCAGCGGGCTACCGGTCAACCGTTATATACTCGGTCCGTCGCTAAATTAGCTATATACTAGTAGCTTGACGAATCTCGCGTAATACGTTACCTAGAAGCCCACCCGCCTTCGTCTTGGCTATCTTGAACTAAGCAAGAAGCCTACACACATCGAGATAGTAGCTCTGTATCAGCTAGGCTATACTGCGCTGCTCGAGGTAGGGCTACTTGCTACTGATTAGAGATTTATTAGACAGCAGCGTCGTTAACTTTAAGCGAAGGAGGGGGATAATTAATAGGAGGGAGGAGGCCTTCCTTAGGGACTAGTACAAACCGTAGTTCGAGGACTACCGGGGAGAGTTAATGCGCGCCTTCAGTTTCGCCCATCTCAACGCCTAAGGAGGAGAGCAAGCAATACCTCGGGCCGCCGCATCGGAAGAGTTGTCGTGAGACGGAGGATACTCGACTTAGGTGGACGGCTGGAGCATTAAATTGACGTCGTAGGAAAGTGCTAGTCCATATGTAGAGAAATTAATCCAACTTGATGCAAATCTGTGAGCACCCAATGACTTCGGTGATGAAACATCAGGGTGGAGAATTTAACCTCTACTCAAGAGGAAGCCCTTTATAGCCTCGGCCCAGGAGGGCTGCGACTACGATAAAGCTGATGCAGGTCAGAAGCATATTGTTGACTACAAAATAGAATCTAGCGGTGTACGACCGACGTTTCTAGCGGACTCATGGATTACAAATTTATTGATATGGCTTTTCGCTATCGGTACAGCATATCCAGAGCGGTGTCGCTGCCAGATGTCTTGGAACATATGTCTTGCGTTTTGCAAGCGGCGCAATATCTACTCGAGAGTTACGCTTCGCCCACCAATGCGAACCCTTCCGGTATGTTTGATGGTCACCCGAACTCAAGTAACGCAAGCATAGTTTGGTCTATTCCAGCTGACAGTGCATTAATAGTACGACCGGCGTCTTCTCGATACCTTGACATACCGCGACCATGGTCATATACGCTCCACTGCTCTCAACCTACGTTTATCCGTCTCCGACGTCGGAAGCTCGTTCGAATGAGCACATATGAGATGGTCTTGACTCTCAGCCTACGACGGAGCAAAATGTGCCCACTTAAGGCGATATCACGACTACAACTTTCCGCCGATTCGTCCTCTGACGAACTAAGGAGAAGATAGCGATTATGGAAGCGATGATGCGAAGAAGCCGAGAGATGGCGGCCACGCATCACCCATTCAGCTTCTCATGCTGATGATTGCGCGACAGCTAGGCAGTTTATACTCTGTTCTGGAAGTACTCGAGCGACATGTCCTGCCCGCCTACTGGAGAAAGCATTTTCACGTACAAAATCGGCTTGAGTTCGGCCCGTCACCTGCGCAAAGTAGCATACCTACTTCTACATGTCCGCTTCCCACCGCAGCAGATGTACAATGGCCCGTCGGCGCGTCCTGGGAGCTAGTAGCTCTCAGGACGATATGATTTGGAGTTGAGCTGGATAGCCGCGAAGATACATGTACACATGTAGTCTACTAGTTTCACGTCGCTGTCGCACGGCTACTGTGCAGTCTGATGTTAGCTGATCAAACTAGTACAAATTGGGAGGCACTGCGCGCATTGGTTGCAGCGTGGCTCGTCACATGCGGGTGCACGGGGGTGTTCATGGGAGATGGGTTTCTCCGAGGAGTGGAAGGGAGGTGGGGATGATTTTCGCGTCGACGGTAGGTTATCGTTGAGGTGCTAGACTGGTAGGCGAGCCGAATTTTGATCGGAACAGCGCTTGCAGGAACAGCTTCGAGAAGTTCACTAATTGGGTGGAACGAGAACTGCGATTGGGAAAAACGAGGGAGCACGCAAAGCCTCGATGAAATGCGTCCTTCACAAATACTGAGAGTGCAAAGCGTTTCAGCTGCGAGAGGAAGAACCCCCGGATTGAGAGTGCAAACCACAATCGTGGTGGCGGGGTGGAAGTGGAGCGGATGGGCAGCGGCGTGGAGAAAGGTGGAGAGAAAAGGGCAGCGGTGAAGAGAAAGGTGGAGCGGAAGGACAAGCGTGTACATCCGGCATATATTGTATGGCGCGGAGTCGCACGTGGACAGTCCGACCACCCTCCGATGAAGAGCCTCAAACGGTGGTTCGTCTTAGCTCCCTCACAGGCAAGGGGAACCTGCCTCGTCTCGACGACGAACCTCCGACCCATGCCAATTCTCGGTCTCGCCCGCTCTTCACCCGCCCAACCCTCTTATCTTCAACGCGGCATTTCCCGACTCGGCATACGCTGCGCGAGAAAAACCCGCTTCGAAGCCACCAACACCGATGCCAAGTCCCCCATTTGGGGATCGTCAACTGCGGGGTGTGCGATCGGCAGATGCTACCCCGGTTTCCATCCTATCACGAGGGGTCGGCCGCGGGCTGACGTCGGCGGTCGTTGTCGCTAAGGTCACACCATGAAAAAGCTTACCATCCGAAGCATGCAAAGCTTTGCGCCGCGTGCTGGGCATTGCAACGTCGTGTGGGTTGCAACGGCTGCGTGCGCTATACAACCAGTCACATCAGGCTACACGAAGCAGCGGCATCCCGGTGCTCAGATGTAGGGCCGTAGAGTAAGGCCGTGAGGCTGTAGTGCGGGATGGATGGTGCATACGGTGGGGAAGATGTGGGTTAGGCCCTTCTCCAGAGATGAGATTTGGAAGGTGCGCCGGGGATCGTCACGAAGTGAGCGGAGTAGTATATAGGCAGGTCACGCTCCCTTGCACTGGAAAGACGATTCGTGAGACCAGTGAGACAGCCTCTCTTTCTTCTGTGCTGCGCGAGATCCTGGTTGTCTTTGATACCCCGCTTCTTGCTCTCAAGGCTTCGTTCCTCAATACTTCTTGATTCTCTCTCACTTTTCTCCGAATTCACTATCAACCATGTGGAATCCGTGGCGTGAGAATCTAAAGGATACTCCAAAGGAGTCCTTGAACTGGCGACTATGGTTCGGTGTCTTTGGTGCGCTACCTCCCATGCCTACACATGCGCATCGTATCTAATAGCTCCCAGTCTTCGGTCTCATGGGAGCAGCGCGAGGTATCGATGAAGGCCTCATTGGCACCACCGCTGAACTCGACCCTTTCATCCGCAAATTTGGCCTCGAAGACCCCGCAAAATCCGAACATGAGCGCGCAGAGCTTCTCTCCAATATCACTTCGATGGTGCAAATGGGCAGCATCCTCGGCGCACTCAATGCTTTCTTCCTGACCGATAGGATCGGCCGGCTTTGGGCGACAAGGCTGTTGTGCCTTCTTTGGGTGCTGGGCATAAGTATTTTCCTCGCCAGTGCTGCGACGGATGGCAATGTGGGAATGGTCTACGCTGGAAGGTTCATTGCGGGCTTGGGTATAGGACAGACTACTGTTGTTGCGCCTACCTATCTTGCGGAGACGGCGCCGAGGGCGATTCGCGGGCTTTGTGTTTGCGCATTCGCTGGAGCAGTATATGTGTAAGTTCAACTGCTGCAATCGCTCAGACGACTTCAAGCTGACAAGAAACTACAGTGGTATCATGCTCGCATGTACGTCTCTAATCTCTAGAACAATCGAAACAATTACTGACTCGTACCAGACTTTGCATCCTGGGGCGCTTCGATCCACATCTCGAGCAATACCGACGCGCAATGGTTGGTGCCAAACAGCATGCAGTAAGTTCACCACTACGCGATCTGTGAACAGTACTGATACCTTCCAGCCTCATGTTTGCTGGCATTATCTTCACGCTGTCTTTCTTCGCACGCGAGTCGCCGCGTTGGCTCATCAAGGTCGGCCGGCACGAGGAGGCGCTTGAGAATCTTTCCCTCTTACGTCAACTGCCTCCGGACCATTCATATGTTCAGAGCGAGATCATCGATATTAACGACCAACTCGATCGCGAGCGTGAGGCTACCATGGGCACGACTTGGCTTGGTCCGATCAGAGAGTTGTTCGCGACCAAGGCTAATCTGTACCGCATCCAACTTTCCATCATGAGCCAGCTGCTTAGCCAGTGGAGTGGCGCGAACAGCATCACTATCGTAAGTGATCTTGCCTTCGGACTGCATTGACGCGGGCGGCGTCTAATATGAGGCGCTGGCTCAAGAGGTGGTCCGTCCCAGAGAGGCTTCGCTGACTTTGACCCTTAGTATGCACCACAATACTTCGCCATGATGGGCACCACCGGCCAAAACGAGAAGCTCTTTGCAACTGCCATCTTTGGTCTCGTCAAGTTCATCTCCTCGCTTATCTGCGCCTTGGTCCTCATCGATCTCATCGGCCGAAAGCGCGCGCTGAGCACCGGCATAACCATCCAGCTCCTCTCCATGCTCTACATGGCTATCTTCCTGCTCAAAGACAATCAAATCGCCGACAAGTCCCTCCCGCAAACAGCATCGCAGAAACATGCAGCTATGGGCGCCATTGTCATGATCTACTTCAGCGGTTTTGGCTGGTAAGCAACCCCGGATCATGAACACCACTTCTGAGACATACACTGACCTCCATCGAGGGCGTTAGGTTGGAACTCAGTGCAGTACCTCCTTAATTCGGAAATCTACCCGCTTCGTCTACGCGCCTTAGGTGGTTCAATCGCCATGACGTTCCACTTCGTCAACCAATACGGTAACTCCAAAGCCGTGCCACTGATGTTCTTGGGCATGACTACGGGCGGGACCATGATGTTCTTCAGCTGTGTGACAGCTATAGGACTTGCCTGGGTGTATTTCTTCCTGCCGGAGACGACTGGAAAGAGTTTGGAGAGCATGGATGCTATTTTCGAGCTTCCGTGGCATCTCATCGGGCGGAAGGGCGCGGAGCTTACAAGGGGCACTGGTGGCATGGCAGAGGTCATGGATACTGAAGGGGAGAAGGCGGTTGCCCATGAGATTGAGAATATGCCTGGGGCGGGACAGGTGGAGACGGCGCAGACGCAGAGGCCGGGGGAGAAGGTGTAGAGTTCGACGACATATTTGGGCGACGACACTTTCTTCGCGAAGCCAATGGAGGATATTCTGGAGCTAGTATACACGGGTAGCTTTCAATGTTACCGTTCGTGGAACGTGGTCTTTGCTTTCGACGTGCGCGCAGTCTAGTCGGTCCTATGCTTCCAGACCTCCTCACAATCTAATACCTGCTCACAATACTCCGAAACCAGATGGACACAGCGATAGCCGATGTATTGATGACCCCGTCACTTACGTTTCTTAGCTTTCGTGTTTTTGAACCAGGCCACAGTCTTACGTATGCCCTCTGTGTCCACCTCCGGCTCGTATCCCAGCCTGCTCTTCGCTTTCTCGATCGAGAGCCTGCACCCCTTCCGGATGTACAAGAAGTTCTGTCGTGAGACAGGCGGCCATCTCTGACCCAGCGTTGCCACCCAATAGATCCACTCCCACATCCCCAGTAGCGGAAACAGCACCCAGAAGGGGATGACAACAAATTTGGGCTGTGGGCTGTTTGGATCATCTAGGCGCAGTATTTTTGGGGTTGTGAACGACCCGGCAGAGTGGAAGACTCGTTTCCATGTGAGTGGTCTGACATAGGCGCAGTCAGGACCACACTAAGCCCGTACCCAATCTACTCATGTGGCGCAAATAGATATGATGCACGTATGCGGCGCTTCCTCATGCGCCTCATAGACTGCTCAGCGCTCACAAGATGATCAGACTTCATCATTCGCAGTGTCAGGCTACAGAGAGTTCAGTATGACTTGGATACACCTGCTACTTCATGTGGAAGCTTGCATTGCTGTGCTCTTGGGAACTGTCTCTGCGTTCCGTAACATTTCCCAAATCAACAAGCGTAATGACGAGCGCACCTTTCGGAAGCGCTCAGTCTCTATCGGAGACTCCTCCAAAACATTGGGCTGTGGTTCTGGAATCGGGGGTACAAAGTCATCATTCACAAAGCTCATCCAGAAGGGTCTCAGCACGTAGCGCCTCATACCAGCCGCGGCCGATGTCTTGCCTTTGCGACGCACTCTCTACCTCAGCCTTAGGGGCACATTGGAATGGAGCTTGCCGAAAGATTGCTGTCGGGTGAGGGCGTAGCCACAAGTAGTGCACTTGATCGATTTTCTTGAATACGTCAGAGTATCCTTGCGACAATTCTAATCCTGGACCTGGCGGAACATCTGTGGTTGTGTTTCCCTTTCCTCCCCCATATTTGGTATCCACTCAGAGACATCAAGCCTCTACCACTTTTCAGCCTCTCACAATCTCCAAGCAAGCCACGCAGCAACCGCTCCAGCAATCCCACTCAGCCGAAGAACCCATCCCACCGCATCCCCCAATCCAAGCCTTGCCATACCCCAGAAGACAAAGCTACTCAGCAAAGCCGCCAAGATCTGCGGTACACAAACGGCCACGCTATGCACACCTAGCATGACTCCGCTTTGACTGTTCATCGTACCTTTCCCGCCTTGCTCGATCACAGAGTTTTGCTCCGCCTGCTGGGTGGCGATTTCTTCACCGATAATGGTGAATGGTGCAAAAGTGTTCACGCCCCAGGCTAAGCCTGCTATGGCGATAGTGATGGTGCCGCCTGTGCTGGAGGAGATGAGAAAGGTCGAAAACATTAGGCATGCGTATAGAAGGTTGGAAATGGCCCATAGGATGTGTGTTTGTCGAAGGTGCGCGAGCCGCGCTGTCCAGCATTTTCGTTCGGCGACGAGCTTGGAGTCCTGCGCACAACCCTTAATGTATGGCAGTACCATATTCATGCCCAATGCCAGCACCGCAAACAACAAACTGGCCGTGGTAGCGAAGCGCATGCCAGAGTCTTTATGTGCGGGAGGGTGCACCATGTCCTCTTCGCACATGTAGTCGAGATACAGAACGCTGACGTAGGTTGTGTTGTAGAAGAGGAAACCATACCAGGCCATCGCGCTGAAGAATTGGATGCGACACACTCGCTGCGCTTTCGGAGGCATCAACTTGACACCTTGCACGATGCATCGGAAAGTTCGGGCAATCGGACATTCCGCCGACTCTACTTCGCCGTCGTCGTGATCGTATGCTGAAATTTGCGGACGGTTTTCTTTAGTGGAGAGCACAGTAAATGACACTGTGGTCAGTAGAGCCACGATAGCGCAACCTGCCATCCACCGGAACCGCCATGCTTCTATCCGCTCACCCAAGAGAGGCAACGGAATAGAGCCAAGTACATAGCCGAGTATGTTTCCAAAGCCCGTGAAGCGTCCCACCCATGCACTGGCTAGTGCCTGTTGCTCCGACGGACATACGTCCAGAACGAGTGCTCGACTTGCCGATTGTAGTGTTTGTATCCCGACGTTCAACACCATAACCCAAAACATAGCCCAGTATTGTACGAGTGAGGCTGCCATTGACGGTAGCCCATGCAGTGAGCGAATAAATCTCGTGATAGGTGCTATCCAGGCGAGCGCTGTGATGGCGATAATGACAACAGTCGCTCCGGAAACGATGAAGGGGCGGCGTCGACCCCAGGGCGAACGACATCGATCGCTGAGAACTCCAATAACGGGAGGTGTAATGGCGCCGCAGACGGGGGCGAGCGCCCATATGAGCGAGATGTGGAGTTCGGGGATCTCGAGCGACGAGAGATACGCTGTACCGTGTGCGAAGATAGTGAGCCATACCATCTGTAAACTGCGCATTATTAGTGACTATTCGAAGCAAATGGATACAGTACATACCCTCCATTGCAGCATGTCAAGACCATCAACGACCGAGTCGTCAATTCCAAATTTTTGCCTTCCTCCTCGCTCGGCTCTAAGACAATATCGCTTGAACAGCAGCGTTCGGTCCGTTGACCAGCAACAGCCTGATACATAGGGCTCATTAATTGAAAGAAAAGAAATACATAATTGAGTAGAAAGAAGAGCGAAAGGAAAAGGCTAAGGAGCCAAGAAGCGAGTTGGATCAGCCAAGATAAAGCTTGACGCGAACAAGCTCGTTTCAACATTGTAACAACACATGTCGCGAACGCGCGTTTAGCCATGCCCAATTACATGGGAGAAGATCGAGGTGTTTGAAACATTTTGGAGTTTTGCGTGAGCGCATGCTGTGTCCAATCAAAGTCGCTGTGCTGAAATATGCTAGCGTGCCATGGACTACGCGGTGTCAATGTGTTTCCCATTTCTCTCAATAGGGAATTAGCTGGTGGCATAGCGTCAAGGCCTAGGAACAATCATCATCTGTGGTATGTGGCGATATCGAGCACTCCAAGTTCTCAATGAGCTGTTGTTCCAGCCACTGATTCACTGAATACTTGATTAGCGAGCGTTATAGGGGTGGGGTCTTGTCGCAGTGTTACTTGCTGTAGCGACACCGAAATCAATCTCCAAAGAAGTATTCGACAAGTCGACCCTCGAGTCAGATAAATCTTACACCACCAGAGGCGGCAATCAAGTAAGGTCCACTAACGATAAGGCGTTGGGGCTGTGCTGCGCAAGCATTGCGGCAGAGACTCCAAGCTGTTGGTCTCATATATCCTCTCGTGCTTCTTCTCCTCGCAATGCTGTCTCTCTAATACCTTAGTATTGTGTGTCGTGAGTAGGTTTTGGGAAGGCTGACGTGAGGACAGTGATTGGCGTATATCCGTGCGACACGGTGATGACGTCATGGGGAAGGATCCGAGCTCAACGGCATCGCAAAGTTTGCGACTCGACCATGAACTCTGCCCGTTGCATAGCACCAAATCTCTACTGCGAGCAATACGCGAAAACTCCCTTGAGCAACTCATCCCCTGTGAAAGAGCTAGATATCAATCCTTTACACCGACTAACTTGCGAAGCGGGGTTTCCGCTGCTGCCTAACGCCCTACAGGCACCGGGCCGAGTATTACTGTGCTACCATACAGTAGATTATAAGTGAATGCAATGCACTGCCTCATCGATTTGAACTTCATAGTCGAGTCTGCTTTCCCTTAAGTCGCACACTAGGAGGCCGCTCGCCCAGGATATAAAGGACCGCTCATCCCCCCTTCTCTGGCTGCCTCACCTCTGTTCATTTCCTATCACCGGTTGTACTTACACTTTCTTCCGCCCTCCCACAGCGTCATCCTCGCCATTTGGTGGATCTCCCGGAGTTCAACCACACCACTTCATACTAAGAAACAGCCTGGTCTAGTCAATCCCCGAGAACCCTATAGCCTGTTCAAGCACGTCGCGACATCATGGCGTCCTCAGGTAGTGTCTTTTCCGAGACCCTTCAGACCATCACCACGACCAAGCTCGAGGTCTTGGCTGAGCAGCGTCAGACGTTTGAAAAGCAGTATGCGGCCCTCCTCGACGCATCCTCGAAGGAAGATGATCTTCTCAAGCGAGTGTCCATGCTCGTTGATGGCACCAAGTCATGCCTTGGTGTTATGACCGGTCCGGCCAAGTCGAAGAACGCAGGTCGCGTGCTAGTGGGCGCCACAACGAACGCCCGCCTCGAGACGGATTTGAAGAACTTGGATCGTTTCCTGGAGCAGACAAAATACGATCCATCCGTCTCGTCCAAAGTGCTCGAAGACTGGGAGAAGATGCTACTCCAGTATCTCTCGGTGCAGTCAGCCAAGTACCAGTATGCAGGTATGTTTGCGCGGTCAATAATTATTTCTGTTTCGCTAATTACAGCCCAGACTTGTATGGCAAGCTCGTCACGGAATGGCTCTCTGCAGAGAAGGGGGCGGATGAAAACGGTGACATCGACATGTCGGAGAGCTTCGAAGAGCTGCCCGGTGCGAAGAGGCTCGAGGCTCGTTCCGAGTGGGAGAAGGTTGTCTTTATCCCCATGGATATCGATGTCGAAGCCCTGCAAGAGTACCTCGAATCTCTCTTCATCACCGGAAATAAGGATGCTGCTAAAGCTATCCTGAACCTCCGCGACGAAGCCCAAGAGTTTGAGAGCACTCTCGGCAAGCCCAAGCAATTCAGCGTCTCGAATCTGCGGTGGGTCATTGACGGCCTGCAAAAAAGCGATCTTCTTTCCAACGAGAAGCGCGAGGTGCTCAAGGACTTCTTGAGCAATGACATCATCTTGGGCGAGGTACGTAACTCTCGTGGTTTTAGACGGCGCAACTCCTAGGCATACACAGGCCTTAAATCCCTTTAGATGACTTTTGCTGACTCTGCACCTCTTTTTTTTAGATTGGCGACGTTCTAAACATGCGCATGGCTGCCTTGGACCATTGGACATGGGGTATGACTGCTTACGTACGAACTGCATACGAGACATGACTTAATTCGTATGTGTAGGTGACCATGTCCCACTTGAGCAGCGACGTAAGCTCAATGGAACCTTCAGCGTCCATATGTAGGTGCTTCCATTCTCGGCAACGTAGTCCCTTTTTCACCACATGACTTCACAACTTCCCTCTAGATGATCTTTGCTAACTATTCATCCTAATCCTTAGGCACGAGGATCTTCTGCAAGCTATCTTTCTCCACTACCTCGGCGTGACGTGGTCAGTCTTCTTCAAGGGCGCTTTTCAGACTCTCCGAGAGTCTGCTTGGAAGTCGAACAGTGTCGACGTGCCGAAGCAGGACCGCCTGCGTCGCGAGTACTACCTTGGTTCCCACAGTGTTGCGACGTACTCCAACATTGAAGACACACGTGCCACGAAGCACAAGGAACATTACTTCTCTCACCAACTTCTGGATCACAAGAAGCAAAAGGTGGAGGTGGAAGAAGGCGAGGAGGAGGCCGAGTACGATGGGAATCGAGGAAACTCTCGAGCGCCACGTCGGACAAAGCAGACTGCTGCTATGGCTTATTCCCAACAGCCAATGATGGCGCAGCAGTCGGCTGCTTCTGCAAGGATGATGCAAAACCAGAGTGCGCAGTAAGTCATTCCGCTGTACAAGACTGCACGGCCCTTGATCGAAGATACTGAGCGCCGAGAATCCTCTGCGTGAACTTTACTGATACAGAAACCTACTTGTAGGGCTGCGTTCAGGGCTAGAAAATCGGCTCGGACGGTAGCGCGTTCGTCAGCCACGCAAAATGAAGAATATGTTGACGAAGACGACGATGAGGAGTACGATGACGCCGACGCTCCCGCGAAGCGCCCCATGCAGGCAAAGCAGGACTTACTTCACATGCTTTCCACCGAGAGTACGCAACCCCCTGGTAAAACTATCACCATTAAAACAATTGCTAACCACAGCTTTTCATGTAGTCATACTCAACACCCGCCTGCACGGAGAGCTCACCTGCTTTCGTTCCGTGTTCGAGTCATGGAACCCGCTTCTGCCGCATGACACCATCCTCACAGTACTCGAGTTCCTGGGTGTATCCGACAAGTGGCGTACCTTCTTCAAGACGTATCTCCAGGCCCCACTGAAGTTCACGGACGACGGAGATGCGGCGCCTCGTCTTCGCCGCCGCGGTATGCCAGGATCGCACGCGCTGAGCGACGTTTTTGGAGAGTGTGTGTTTGCTTGCTTGGATTATGATGTCAACCAGTCCACCGAAGGCGGCCTGCTGCATCGTCTATACGATGACATCTGGTTCTGGTCGAAAGACTACGAGAAATGCGCTCAGGCTTGGGCTAGTGTTCTGCAGTTTACGAAGGCGATGGGAGTTCAGGTCGGTAACCCATCATCGTACTAGGCAGGCGAGTGCTGATTACATCTAGATCAATGATTCCAAGACTGGCAGCATCCGCGTCGCTCGCGACCATGAAACCGAACTTGCTATCGATGACCGCCTTCCGGATGGCGAGATTCGTTGGGGCTTCTTGTACCTCGACCAAGCCACCGGCCGCTTCGAGATAGATGAAACCCAGGTAGACAAACATATTGAGGAGCTCCGCAAACAGCTACAAGGCAAGTCGAAGAGCATCATTGGGTGGATTACAGCGTGGAATACGTACGCTGCGACTTTCTTCAGCTCTAACTTTGGCAAGCCTGCCAACTGCTTCGGGTATGTAATTGCAGCGCACGAACATTACCCCTAAGCCACTTGCTGATTACGCCTCATCTAGTCGCGAGCACGTGGACAAGATGCTCGCTACCCACCGACGCATCCAGGAGAGCATATTTGAAGGAGGCAACGTGGTGCAATTTTTACGTCAGACCATTGAATCGCGCTTTGGAGTCAAGAGCATTCCCGATGGTTTTCTATTCTTTCCGGTGGAACTCGGCGGCGTAAGCACCCTTGATCTGAACCACTTTTGAGTGCCTTGCTAATCGTACTTTTACATCTAGTTGGACCTGAAATCGCCGTTTGTCGGACTGCTTCAAATTCGCGAGTCGGTCAAAGAAGACCCGTACAACTTCGTAGAAGAGTACAGCGAGCAGGAGCGCGAGGATTACGCAAACGCGAAGCGGAACTTCGAGCGCGGCGAAATTAAAAGGAACCGTGACCTCAGCAATACCTTTGTACCCCAGGATGCCAATACCTTCTTCACATTCGCCGAATTCGTCCGATACCGCGAGAACTACGTTCCCATCGGCCAGTCGAACCTTGTCAAGGTGTATTACAAATTGCTCCAGCGGCCTGGCGAGGAGTCCATTGATCTGAGTGTGCAAGTTAAGCAGGCGCTTGATCAGTTACAGGGACAGAGCAACTTGCGTGGTATCGTTAGTGATTGGAGGCGCATGGATGCGTACTGGAAGTGGGTTGCACAGATGTATGGGCCGGACATGGTACAGCGGTTTGGGGGTCTGAATGTCGTGGATCTTGGCTTGTTGCCTATTGGTATGGTCTCCATGCTTCGAAACAAGAGGATGAGCTGGAAGGGATAGGTTGGTCCACCGAAAGGTCGCCGCAGATGAGACTCATGTGGATAGGTTTCCGGACGATGTGCCCACCATGTGGGACGACCTCTGGTGTAGCTCTCTGAGCTACTGATGCAATACGGTATAGTATGGGCTTTCCCATTTTGGTGTTAGCGTTTCATTCTTTTACGAGTGGGCATCAGATCAGAAAAGGCCGGTGAATCAGAACAAGTCAGGAAATGAGAAGAGTTTCAACACCGAAATATCACGGCTTGACAAGATCGTGGAAGCTCAAAATTTCACTCCGAAGTGCAAACAGCGTCGCGATTTGACTTTGGCGAGCTATGCCTTGAGACATTAGGCACTGAGATGCCTCTGGATAAGCTTTGCAGACGCCCACCTCCGACAGTTCACTGTCACCATTACCATTACCATTACCATCACCATCACCACAGGGCGCGTCGTAAAACCAAGATAAGTGGAAGTCTAGTACTACGCACCAGGTACTGACACCCTTGTGGAAGAGCTTTGCAGACTGCGAGTTACGCGCCTACAGCGTCAGCCGTCACCATTCACATTCACCATCACCACAGGAACCGCACCCTGCCGCCTTTGGTCCGAGCGCCCGAGCTGCCTTCTGCCTTCTTCTCACTTCAAACCTTTGACACTACACTCTCGCGCACCACGTCAAACCGCAATATTGCAGTACACGTAACACCTGCGCCCGACACTTCTACGATGTCTACGAAACCTCACGCTTCGCTATTCGAGGCCGCTATCCCGGCCGATGGACGTGCGTCTGGAGAATCTCTAGCCCTTCCTGACGTCCCCCCGCCGGAGGTGAGTAGCGGTACTCCCGCCAACGCATCCTCTGTGCCTCCTGCCTCGTCGCGAAGTTCTCACGATGGCCCTCCTGCCTCGTCGCGAAGCTCGCACGATGACCCCTCTGCCTCGTCGCGAAGTTCGCACGATGGCCCCCAGACGCGTGTCCTCGGCGACTTGGACATCTCTTCCCGCATTGCCTGGGAGGATGGTGAAGAGTCGCTCGAGCGCCGCGCGTCGCTCTACAACGCCTGGCTTGACCACCGGCGGAGCACGAAGGCCGAGTGGGTTAAGGAGGGCAAGCCGAATTGCCCTGATTGTGGAAAGGTGCACCACCCTCCTCACCAAGATCCTGCTGTCCTCGGCCTTGCGTTCAAGCTCGGAACAGAGGTCCTTCGAGCTCTCAAGCAGAGTCGAAACTCGGCTGCCCGTGGCGGCAACGATTCTGCTCAAGACGACGCGAAGTCTATTCCCCTCTGCGGTGTGTGTGGTAAGCATCACTGGCGCCAAAAGAGGGCTACAGACGGCTGCAGATCGTCCCCGTCTCCGTGTTGCGGCTTGGTGCATCCGCAGCGTGAGACTTGCGCTATGGCGAAGAAGCGGTACGAGGGAGCGGGAATCATCTTTAACCCTTGGCCTAAAGCAGGTAGTCCACTTGCTGCTGCCAATACCCCCTCTATGCCACCCTTCGACGTTGATGACGTTGCAGGACGCATAGTTGCGAGCTTTGCCGCCATGCCAGCAGAGCTCGAAAACAGCTTTTTTGACATCGCGCAACACACGATACAGGCCGCACCAGCAGCATCTCGAGCGCGACTAAGCGCTGCAGTTGCTGCTCGCACGCCAGATAGTTTTCGATCGCGCCTTCGGGCTGCTGCTGCCACCAGCACCACCACTACTACTACTAATTTGCGGACTTCATCAAACATAGATAAGGATCTGCTCGATTTCATAAGTAGGACGCTTCTCGCCTTGCCCTCGAAGTGGCAAGGACTTGTTGGACCCTTGGTGGCTTCGGTCCTCCAGCACGCGAGCGTCAGCGACGCTCCTCTCCGTGCTCCGGCTGCTCCGGCTACTCCTGCTGAAAAGCTTGCTCGTATGGACGAGCACATGCTTCGCACTGCAGCTCTTGCCGTTGATGGTGATGGACCGGGCATGGCGAGCTTGATGTATTCGTACTCGTTGTATCGCGCCGGTCAAGGCGCCCCGCCTCCCCCTCCTGCTCCAGCTCCTCCGGCCCAGCATTCGCACCGCTCTAAGAAGCGCAAGCAGACTGAGTCCGAGCGCGAGGACCCAAACAAGAAGCAGAAGTAATCCTTCTCTTCTTGTTCCCCACACCCCCAGAAGTCGACCTGGGTAAACCAAAATCTGTCCCTAAGCTCGTACCTCCACGCGGTCAGAATGGAAACTCTTTGAAGTCACGAGTGACTCCAAAGTGCTAAACTAAGCAACTTCATATATCAACAGGTAAGATCCCCTATCAAGACAACTCTTGCCTATCACTTTCCATCTTCACGGAGAAATCCTCCGACTCGATACTTTATCCGTTATCCGAACGGTCGATACGAACCGACGGCTACAATACGTGTTTTTATTTGCGCAGTGAGCGCGAGAACCAAAGAAATTCCATGCAAGAGGGCAGTCTATGGTTGAACGAAATACAAAACGGCAAGAGCCGATGGCGCCAATGGATATTCGAAACTGGGGTGTAGGCTATATTTGACCTCCCGCACAGGTCAAGAGTACGGGCTGCGTCGTGTTTTCGAGAAAGTGCGCCCGTCAATATGAGACAATACCTTCTGAGACTCCTCTGGATGAACTTTGCGGACTTCGGCTACATAACACAACCTGGGGTATGAGAAGTTGGAGCTGGCGCTTTAGGTGCTAGTGGTACGTTGTCTTTCGAGGGGGGTTAGGAGATATTCCGCGTATGGGTGCCAAGCGCCAAATATGAGAATTGAAAGAGTGTTATTAGAACAATGTGACTACAACTACAATGGATCATCTGCAGAAGCGTCAGAACATGACCTGAGTTAGATGGTGCGCTGTAGAAACCGTCTATATAGCTTGATACGGTAAAAGTTCGCAAAGGAGATACAGAGTCGCGATTGCTGGTCTATTGACTTTTTTGAGCTAACAAACGCCTGAGATAACCTCTGATAGCAATTGAAATTCCACTGTGGAATCTTTCGGCCTTCGCTTATAGCTGTGAGCGTCGCTCACGGGTAACCAGCCACACGATATAAATGTTTATCTCCTTTCCATTATTTGCTTGTGTTGACCTTCGCGAAGCTGAGCATGGTAGTCGTCAGTGACAGAATCGAGGTCCCCGTAGCTGAGATTGCCTAACTCAGTTCCTTGCTGTGACCGAGGCGCTCCTCTAATGAAGGATCGAAGGCCCGTCATAGTGGGCTTGGGTATGAAAATTCTAATCCTATTCCCTCCTGATCCTTTGGGTTGATCGCGCGAGTTGCTCTCTTTGGACTCTTCGCCCGTACGGTGAGAAGTGCGCAAGTATCGCATCATCGACACGACCGTCTCGTTCTCCATGGCCCGTTTGAGCAGAACATGTAAAATTGGGAGGCAGCTGCAAATAATCCCAACATTTAGTTCTACCACCCTAGTACTGATCAATATATGGTCATGTGCAATCGGGACGAAGACACATGCTTACGTAAGATAGTATGCAGGGACAGCGTCCCAGAACATATCGCGGGAGTCTTTGAATTTGAACCGGTAGACTGTACTAGCGATGGAACACACGCAAGCACTAAATCTGATTAGCGAGACGTAAACGATATGACTGTAAGCTTAGGGGCTGTACATAAAACCTGTAAAAAAGATACCGCACACACTAAGCTTGCGACCAAGTGGCAGGTGAAGGCCGACAACAAGATGCATAGGTATGATCAATATGTAGAAGTCGAGAAAGACCCCAACGACGCTCTGTGTTGTGGGTAAAAGAAGCCTAGACTTCTGCACTTTTTCCGGTGCTGGGTCTATCCACCCGTTTTTCGTGCCCTTAGGTGGGATGAAGAATACAATCGTGGCGATGGTGCAGGCGACGTGAAATAATGCGGTGAACGCGATCCCGATCCAGATCAGGACTCTTGTGTAACGTACCAGGGAAAAAATTCGAAGATAGAACACCAAAAGTGTGACTTTGGTGAAAAGCGCGGCCAGTCCATAGAAGGAGAGTGAAACGAGATCAAACTGCGCATAAAGTCAATTAACGCAGCACTATACACTGTGTTGAACCAGTCACCATGAGCTTACCTGGCCACGTTTCTTGGAAAGACGGCTTAGTGGAACATCCCAAGCGTGCTCGCCGTGTGCATCGTTGATTACTTTTGAACATCAGTGAGAGATTTATGCAACAGGCCGAATTAGATAACTTACACAACATAAAAACGCCACAAAATCCAGATACGCATACCTTCTCCAATATCAGTCTTTCTGCTGCTGAGTGACGAGCAATTTGGACTCACCATCGATACGATGACGAGGTCTGAAGGAAGTTAGCATTGCGGTAATGTGCTAGACAGTCCAAAACTTACAGTCATCCGCACCCCATGAACGCATTATCCTAACTCGGGTATATAAACGCAGCAGTAGGATGATTATTGTTATAGATAGCATGAGACCTGTGATAATCTTTGATTGGCTGTCAAGCGAAGGTGGGTTTACAAAGTTTGACAGTGTGCCCTCTGGAGGTTCTGCGGTCGGGATACGATCTAGCATGGAGGATGGGATACTACTGTAATCAAACGCCATCTTTTGGAATTCAAACCGATGCGCTAAGGAAAAGAATCTGTCTGTCAACTTGAACAGTGTTGATAAGAGCGATGAAATATTTCTTGCAAATTTCGAGTTCAGAAGACACTGAGGAGTGTTTGGAAGTGAACCTAGCCTTGCTGACCCTGGAGGGTATCATGGGATAAATAGTGCGCGGGATGATAAGAAAATAGACTCCGATGAATACCAGCTTCATGGTTCACTGTACCACCGGTGGTACACAAACGACTGACTTAGGCAGACTGGAAGGGTGCACTGAAACTGCATTGAGGTGCGTGCCTTAGATTGATTGGCGGGAATGCTAACCTCGCACGACCTCACAACTCAGGTCCACTGTCGTGTAGCAGAATACACTTACCAGACTCCCCGGCATCCATCGCGGCGAAAACGACACCGCATTCAGTTAGTCGGTTTATGTCACGGGTAGGCAGGGACTGCAGGCACACTAAGAGGAGAAGGCATCTCAGACCAGTCGTAACGACCCCAGTTTTTCAACGTTGATGCAATATGTCCGATCGTGTAGTTGAGCAAGCCCAATCTCCAGCTTAGCGACTTAGCACGGAATACCGCGATGGAATAAAAAGATACTCATTGTGTGACTACCGCAGTTGCCTTACATTTTCCCCTTCTTGTAATGCCCAGCATGATAGCCTTCATCCTCATAACGGTACTACCTGGGAAGATAATGGTGTGACTGAAAGCACTGAACGTTTATTTCGCTGTGGAGAGCCTATCAATCACCGGGGAGTACAGAATGTACGTGGGTGTATTGACAATATTCAACCGGAGCATGCATCCCCTGACTGGCTACCATTAGTGCGGTGGGTTGCTGCGGGGTCCAAATTGGGAACTTAATAACTATCGTTTCCGTCCATTAGTCAGCACGAGATAGTGCATACAGCGGGTTACTCGGAATTTGCCAGCGGGCCTCACCTATGTTACCGCGGGCGGTTCGTGGGGGCGAAGTGCGGATGCGGCATTTTACGTGGTGGGTAGTCTCATGAAGAACCAAGTAATGGTCAAGAGGCTTTGTTGGGAGCTTCTGTCGCTTATGTTCCGTTGGTTGAACTCAGATTCGAGTCCAGCTCGCCCACGACGGCGGCCTGCGTCTCGCACATACTACTACATACTGAGACATTGCGTTCCAATACGCCAAAGCCTTAGCACCAGGTGTCGTGAGGTTGTAGCAGATGACTAGGTGCAGTAAAGAGCTTAAAATATACCTTGATTGCCAAGACTCAATGTCATCCTATTGCAGGTAAGGAAACAGAAGAGCCCTAGAATCTCAGATTTTTCTGCCTATTAACAATCGCTGTCTTGCTCAACAAGTGACACGCGGCAAGGATAACCGTCTGCAGGGTTCGCCCCAGCTTTCTCAGACTGGTACGCTCTATCTCCATGCACAGTTCTGAGTTCTACATTTCCAGACCAGCGAGTCAGTTTATCCCACAATCCGCGCCTTTCTTCTTGAATCCTGTCCCATTCCTGATAAGCTGGTTCAACTACAAATCGTCTCGCTGAGAGAACTAGAATCACCTTGATCTCTGTGGTCGCGAGTGACTGACCAATACAGGTTCTTGAGCCCGTGTCGAAAGGCCGGTATGCGTTCACTGTGGATGAAGCTCGTGATTCGGCCCCACAAGCCATCTTTCAGGAAGGAATTCTTGCGGCCGGGCCCATGTGCGAGGGTTTTGGTGGAGAATTTGCTGAACAATGACCATGTCAAACCCGTCGGTGGGGAGCAGCTGTCCGTACAATGCAGTAAGAGACCTCCCTTGCTGTCCTCGCCGCATGTTGGACGCGGGAGGATGTAGTCGCAGTGTCTCTTAATGCACGCATTTGTGTATGTGCATTGCTGTAGCAAGGCCGGTTGGGCCTTGAGTGAGCGGGGTGCAATGGCGATTTCCGTACCAAACACGGTATGGTGTTCGCGTCTTCGTCGTTCGTTTGCCTTTGGATGCTGAGAAAGTACATGGAAGGTTTAGGCTATTGCGCTGGCAGTTGTGTCGTTTCCAGCAAAGAGGAAGAGGCGAATCTGATTCGTGACGATTTCTACAAAGCCTCGGTCTATCGCACGTAGCGTTGGGACTTCAGGTCCGAAGCCCTCCTTTAGATACCCTTCCAGAGCAAGTGAAGTTACCGAGTGTTTCTTTTTTTCAGTTTGGTATTGCTCGTCTTTCATTTCCGCAAGCCTCTTTTCTAGCTCTTTCCGAACATACTCTTTGATGAAGTCTCCATTGTAGCCCTGGATGAAGGGCCGCAAAGGATTCCAAAGGATTCGAACATCCCAAAAAGAATGCCATTTGGTTATGGTATTAATTGCGGTAGGAAGAATGTGGTCTCTGTGTTGATGACAAACGTCTGCGTCTCTGAAATGCGATTGTTAGCTCCTAAGTTAAGGGGTTCAAGTGCGTGGTAAATGCAGGAAATCACAGGGGCTGGTATTTCACGAAACGCCTTGAGACTCCTCCGGATAAGCGTTGCGGACTTTGTCTGCCGCCCCCAGCCCCCGTATGAATTCATACTAGAAGCACTCACAAGGTGACTTTCATGATCACATCGAATGTCAGACGACTCGCAAGTTCGTCCATCGAGATGATCCCTTTGCTAATAGAATCTTCCAATTTGTCGCAAAAGACTTGAACACAGTCTACGATGAAGGGAACATGATGTGCAATATTCGAAGCGCTGAACCCAGGATTCAGCAGCGATCGCCATATCTTCCACTGTCCGCCGTTCATGGAGACAAGACTCGGACCGCCCACAATCGGCTTGATAGCGACTTCGCTTTGCGGAGGCCGTGGAAGATTCCATTTCTGTGAGGCTAGCGAACATGCCTCGGGGTTGAAGATAATGATAGAAGATGGATATGCAGGCCATAGATCGAGGAGGAACATCTCCGTGTCCGTGAAGTGCTTGGCCATGTCCTTCATGGCCAGAACGATGTTTGCATGTCGACGGAGACGATTAGTATAATGGATAATGACAAAGGAGTGACCGAATAGCCAGCTCCAGCCTGCGGGCATTGGCTATGATATTTTTAGACCATGTTTGTTGTGTGGGCGAGGAACAAAGCTTACGAAGCCTTGCTTTTGTAATGTGTTGATGTGTGACCGGTGCCGGTAAGTCAACAAGGCGAAGTAGGTGGTTCCAGTTGCTGCCAGTACCAGCAAAGCGATGATGAGATTGCTAAGCGCCATTTATTGAGGCCGGGGGATCGATCCTACTGTAGCCGAGAGCTGGTCTCGTCGCACTTATGAGGAACTGGAGGCGAGGAGACGAAGTCGAAGTATGAATGTGGCGAGTTCCCTCACCGCAACTGGAACCGCAACTCGTGCAAAGTGTAGGAAGCGGTGGACGAGAATTAAGGACGAGAACAAAAAGCAAGCCCGAAAGAGTGTCTGAGTCTGAATGCGCAAGTCGAAAAGATGAAATGGCGGAGATTCCTTTTAGTGCGTCCATTCCAGACTGCGGCGTAGTTCATGAGTGTTCTTAGACTTTAATATAACGTCTGCTATTGGCGTCTTCGCTTCCGTGTGTCCGGTGACGGTGGTGAGATGCGCCGCAATACGCCACATGGTGCCATCCCAGTAGTGGTAAACCACATCGATTCTCTATTCGTCGACCACAATGCGTTGTAACGAATGACATGGGCTTCCACTTGCCTACACATGCAACCTGTCTGTGTCTTTGACGATTATCTCCAAGAGCTGCTTCAAATTCACAAAGTCCGAGCGCGTTGACGGAGGTCGCGGTGGATCGTACTCCAGTTGGTCTCCGATCAGGATTACCCAAATAAGCGACTAAGCTAAGTGTATCAACCCTTGCTTCGGTACTAAATGAACGAGTTAGTATGTCTGGGAGGCCAACACTGGCAGGCGACACATCAGATGGAGAAATCTTTTCTGTTTCTTGGCTAGCTTCGAACCGTGCACCTAGTTTGACGATGCGTGGAAAGAGCGCGATGACTGCCGCAGTTTCTGGTTCATGTGATTCAAGCCAGACCCACAGCTGGTGGGCTTGACAACAAATACGACCCATTCTTGGCATTTGAGCTAGCTTGTCTTCTTCGTTAGCCTGGTTTATACGTACAGCATCTGTCTATACTGGGATTTAGACTCGCGTCTGGCCAAGAACGGGCGCGCGATGTTGAGGTTCGGTGAACGCGTACAATCGCTCCATTGCAGACGTACGGGTAGGTATGATCCAAGAAGCCCCAGGTGTACGATAGGGAGTCGAAATGGAGATTGTTGTCTCTTCGGGGGGTAGTGGAGCGACTTTGAGCTACCAAATGAGGTCGTCAGTATGTTCAACGTAGAATGGTCAAATCTCGCCCGCACCAAGAGGTGTATATGAGAATGGTGGTAGGTCCATGTGGTCCTTCTGAGACTCGGCGGTGGAATACGAGGTAGTGACCAACGTGAGGCTGTTGACCAAAGGCAGCAACTTTTGGTCTTCGGGTGACATTGTTCTACCTGCCCCAGGCGGAGGTGCTGTAGATAGCGATCGGAAGTAAGCACACTCAAGTTGTCGTTACACAAAAGGAGGGGAGCTGAGGAATATCGAAGTGGCTTGGTGGCGCATCTCTTTTTCCATTTCAGAGGCAAGACGAGCGGTCTCAGTTGCAGTCTTAGCCTGGCGGACCTGCCAGTTCATGCTTTAGCGCTGTTTCTCAAGGTAGCTTAGTAGTAGATTTGTAAAAGCTCCGACGTTTAGACGACACAACCATCCCTTGTGATCTTGCTATTCACACAAGCACGTGCACTGTGCCCGGCCCGGGGTAATGTTCAAACCCACAGAATGGGTTGCGATTGTCAGCTTAGGTCACGCCAAAGCTGCATGACGTGCGTGCGGTACCGGACTAAGATATCCTTTGGAGCTTTCAACGTTGCGGCGCCAAATCTGAGTCCGAAAGTAAGACGGGCTGAACGCCAAGGTCTTGTCCCGCTCCCAAGCACCACAACCTCATCACGCCAGAAGTCTTGACCAGAACCACCATCGCACCAAGATGCGCCACCATGCATGCAATTGGCTTTGCGCTCGCTCTTCCTTCCGCGTGCAACAAAGGCTCGCAACTGACCGACAGCGGTATAGACGTTGCACGAACCCTTGCATCGAATGAGGAAGCGGATAAAGGCCCAGAACCACCAAGGAACTACCAGCGCGGGGTAGCGCAGCCCATGCAACACCGCGCTTCATGCCAAGAGGCCTGGTGAGATTCGTATATAAACGTTGGTGGGACCCGTGGGGAAGGGTACCCCAGGTTCCCCAGCTTCCCCAGGGTTCATCCTCTATAGCATCGATTTGCTGCAATTCAGTTTTCGTCGCAACGCCGCCACGATGACCGCCAAAGGACACCACGACCCTGTGTCCGTAGCTGGCGACGAAAAAGCCGTGTCAGATCATCTGGAAAAGACCAGCTATGTGGAAGAAAGCCTCAAGCCAACGCTCGAAAATGTGGATCATACCGGCGCTGTCGCGAAGACGGACCCTGTGGAGATTGCGCTCGTGCGCAAGATCGATTGGCGACTTATGGTGCGTTCCAACCTATTTTGACGGTCATCTTTAGGAGCATCCTCTAACGCATACCAGCCAGTCCTATGCACCATGTACTTCCTCAATTACGTCGACCGAAACGCGATCGCGCAAGCTCGACTAAACAACCTGGAGGAAGATCTTGGCATGACCGGCGTCCAATTCAACACGACAGTCAGCATGTGAGCAATTCGCCTCGGAACTTATTTGGACCGAGCTGACAACAGTGCGCAGTCTCTTCGTCGGTTACGTGCTGATGCAAGTTCCCTCCAACATGCTCATTACACGCATCCACCCTGGAATCTACATGAGTTCTTGGATGGTCGTCTGGGCCGTTGTATCGGCGTGCACGGCTTTCGTCCAATCCTACGAAGGGCTCGTGGCATGTCGTTTCTTTTTGGGTATCACTGAAGCTCCGGTACGCTTCCTTACTTGAGAATGTTGCGACTTTGACTAATACGAAGACTAGTTTTACCCTGGTGCTACTTACATGCTTTCGATATTCTACACACGCAAGGAGGTCGCAACTCGCATCGCACTACTATATTGCGCCCAGATTCTCGCAACTGGTTTCTCGGGCTTGATCGCCGCGGGTGTATTCGCCGGAATGGACGGACTCAATGGCCTCGCAGGCTGGCGGTGGTTGTTCATTGTGTAACTATCCCCGCTTTCTACCCACACACAATCTCCCTAACGCACCACAGCGAAGGCGCGGTAACCGGCGTCGTAGCCCTCTTCGGCTTCTGGCTCCTACCCAGCACCCCCTTGAAAACAGGTTGGTTGAAGCCCCATGAGCGGGAAATGGCGCATGCCCGCATGGAACGCGACCGAGTCGGCGATTCCGGCGAGGTCAGCATGATGGCTGGTCTGAAACAGGTACGAGTGCCCACGCACGAACTACACGTGAACCATACACTAACCTCCCTCACTCGAACAGGCGTGTAAAGACAAGAAGACTTGGATGTTCGTTCTGATGCAGAACTTCCATCTCAGCGCTTGCTCCTTCAACTCCTTCTTCCCTACGTAAGTATTTTCCCGACTCGCTATTTCAGATTCCGAACTAACATGGCAACAGCGTCGTCAAAACCCTGGGCTTCGACCGCACCATTACCCTAGTCCTAACCTGCCCGCCCTTCCTCTTCGCCGGCGTAGCAGGCATAATGACGGGCTGGAGCTCCGGCCGCATGCACGAGCGCACGTGGCACATCACTGCCGGTCTCTTCGTAGCGATCGTCGGATTCGTCATGGCTGCGGCGTCTCCAACTACCAACACCGCCGCGCGATATGTGGCTTGTTTTATATTCCCCGTGGGCGCGTACTCGGTTAACTCGGTGATCATTGGATGGGCGAGTAGTACGTTGGGGCAAACCAAGGAGAAGAAAGCTGTGAGTTGGCATCTGTTCGAAATCCGCAAACTTCTGTACTAATCAGACACACAGGTGGTTCTTGCCATGACGAATGTAGGCGGACAGATTGGGTACGTAATATTCGTTTCCGAAATGTGTCCAAGACATACGCTGACTTCGCATCATAGGTATATCTACGGCGCATATCTATGGCCGATATCCGACGGCCCGCGCTACGGCATCGGTTTCGGCGCATCAGCCGGCTTCGCGCTCTGCTCTATAGGATGCGCCTGGATACTTCGTTGGTGGATTATTAAAGATAACAAGGCGATTCGGGAACGCGATGGAGAACACGTCAATACCTACGGATACTAGTGGCAATCTTCAATAGGGAATTGCGGCATCGTCTACGGTCGGACCCAACAGCTTGTAGTGCGAGGGTACGGGTGTGGGATAAAGCGATTGATAGGAGCGGAGATGTTGCGTGCGGGCATTTGCCCGTTGCCGCTCATCCCAGTAGCATACAGCTTAGCCCGAGATGAAAGTCCGCGTCGTATCAAACGATCTCTCAACGTCCGCTACACGGCACTGTGCATTGCCACCCTCTAAGCGTAGTTTACAAACATCACCCGTGAGCTCAAGGCCAGATCTCAGCGCCATTCGAACGAAACCGTGGTTTGTCCGCATCGTGATTTGGAAGACGCTCCCGTGCTGGCGGAAGGACCGAAACCTTCGGAGAACCGGCGCATTTGGACTTTACGTTTCCGCAGAGCGATCCGCACGAGCAAAGCGAGGATCTCATAGTCAGATTAGCAACGACACTCGAAGCGGCTAAAATTCATTTCCCTCCCAGCGACACTTCCAGAAGAGCTGCCACACAAACCCTCCATCCCCGTTTCACACACTCCCTCATCGTCATCACAGTATGGCCTTGCACCGTCCCCTTCTCAGCCCACGTGTATCTGAACATGTTCGTAAATAGGGCAGGTCTTTAGTGCACCCGTTCTCCACACATCGCCCGTGCTCCGCTACAAGAAGACGGTTCAACGCCGGCCGTTACATGGAGGAAAGAGTATAGCATATATTGTGAAAAGAAATCAATAATAATCATCTGCTACACGTGGGGATGGCATCCCAACGCACACAGCCCAACAACCAAAAATACATCCACACACGCACCTCTTCTCCCTCCAACGAAACCAACTCCTTCAAGAGTCGAGAAGTGCAATCCGTAAAGTGTGCATAGAAACCTCCGACCTGCATGAGTCCGTCCAAGATAAATCAACCTGCAAACCGCGTAAACCTCACCCAGAAGCCTCTCCCCCCCTTTCCAAAAAAGAAAGAAAATCTCCAAATATCAAATCCACAACGAACTTCATATACACCTTCCCCCCTCCCTTTGCCAACAAAAAGAAATTTCAAATTTCAAGTCCACAACGAATTCCATTCATCGCTTCCCGGGCTCTAAAAGACTCCCACACACATACACATCCGGAAAAAGAAACATCCCCCAAAGCCAACCCACCACTAACCGCATACCCCTCTCATCTCCCCACCGCAAGTACCCACCACAATCCCAAGTCCCCATCCAACCCAGCCCACGAGTTCATCAGCATCCGTGTAAGCGCCGGAGCCCCGCTACACCACAAGTGCGAACAAGGCAAAAAGAACACTCGAGGCATATCATGCATACAGCAGAACCGGCGTATCTCCGTCGAAGCGCATATACGTGAGACACGCAGCAGTGCAGCACATCCACGCACTCACCCCTCAATCCCCGCCCCAAAACGACATCAAACCACAACACAACACACACACCACGCACAAGCCAAACACAATCAGAAATCTCGCACATACGCATTCCATCTATAAGCCAGTCATCCAAAAGCGCCTCTCACCACCCCAGAGATACCCCCGTCCAAACATCCACGCCGCACTTTTCCCCACGACCTCTCCCTCCAGCCTCCAGGCCAAGCAAACTCCCCAAACCAGACAAAAGCGCCCGCTGAGAAAGCATAGCCACAAGTGCCCAAAATTACAACAAGGTGTGTGTGTGTTTCTGAAGAAGGAAAGGAATGACAAGAAAAGGGGTGAACCACCGCCGGAACGATGGGGTTCGGGGACGCCCCAGTATCGCAATTCGTCCATGGCGCGGTAGTGCGCGCACTAGTCGACCAAGGACGCAATGAACTACCGAGCATGGAGCCGTGGAGTGAATGCGCGCAAATCCATGGGTATCCTAACCAGGAAAACATCCTTATGCGAAATCGGATGAGTAGGAGAAACCGCGGAACTCCTCTTGCATGGCTTGCGAAAGAACTGGCATATTTGTTAGCGTATGAGCACTGCTATAGAATGAAGAAAACTTACCAGACTGCACCGGGGTCAGCACAGGCGTCACGCTCGTGAACTCGGTATCGAAGTTGCTCGTGTCGGTAGCGCTCGTGATTTGGGGAACAAAAGGCACAGGAATCCTCTTGTGATAGACATCGTCCCACGCAATGTTCCTAAAGAAGGCGTGGCTCATAATCTCTTGCGCGTCGGTCGGGCCGGATCCGAGTCGCAGTTCAGGCTCGCGGGTAAGGAGCTTCTGGAGAATAGAGACGGAATCTCGTGGCATGTGGATCGGGTAGAGAGGCTCATCGGCGAGAATGGCGTCGTAGATTTCGTCTTCGTCTTCACCGCGGAAGGGCGATTGTTGGAGAAGCATCTGGTAGATGAGGACACCAAACGCCCACCAGTCGACCGCACGACCGTACTTCTTATCGAGGAGAATCTATATGCGTTAGTCATGTTGTTTGGAATGCCAGGTGGAAATCAAACCTCTGGAGCCATAAACTCGGGTGTACCACAAAAGGTGCTTGTCGTCGACCCGTACCACATCTCCTCCTTACACAACCCGTAATCTGTGATCTTGATGTGTCCGTCAAGCGTGAGGAGGATGTTGTCCAGCTTAAGATCGCGATAGATAACACCGTTCTCGTGAAAGTACTTCAAGGCGAGACAGACCTCCGCAGCGTAGAACCTGCAAGCATGTTAGTGACCTCGCAGTAAATGAGGTTAGAATTACTCACTGGGCTCGCTTAGTGCCGAATTGACCCCTTTGGATGTGCAACATCAAGTCGCCACCACTAATGTACTCCATGACGAAGTAAACCCTAGTCTCCGTTTGGAAGCAGGCATGCAGATTCACCATGAAAGGATGGCGCTCCTTGTTCGCAATGAGACCTACCCGCTTCTCCGACCGTGTGCTCTCGACTTCATCATTCTCAATAATGAACTCCTTCTTGAGGACCTTGATGGCATACAACTGCTTTGAGCTCTTGGTCTCCGCCAGCATAACCTTTCCAAAGTTTCCTTTGCCCAGGACGGCAAGGAAGTTGAAGTGGTCAAGCCCAATTCTCCGTCCGGTGCCTTGGGTGTTCGCCGGGGGAGTAACCCTATGTTCGGGAGCCTTCGTCATGGCAGACGCTGGCTGAGACTGCGGCTGTAGAGGTTGTGGCTGCTTTGGCTCATGCTGGAGCGGCAGTGGCTGGGGCGCATGTTGGTGTTGCGGAGATTGGGGAGGTTGCTGGGGTTGAGATTGAGGTGATGGTTGCGGGATAGCATACGACTGTTTCTGCTGGTACGGTGGCTGTTGGGGCTGTTGAGGCTGTTGCGGTGCCGTTGGGTAGGTAGGAATGTTTGCATAATTCTGGGGGTTGTATCCTACTTGTGGAGGGGCTTGCTGTGGAGGTATGCGTTGGTCTTGGGGATAGCCGCTGTTGCCTGAAGTCCTTTGTGCAGGAGGATAGTCTGACTGGGTACGATTGTAGCCGGGTGCCGCACCCTTGCCCATCGCAGCCATCGCCGCCTGTTGGGATTGAGTTCTGGGTCCCGAAGATGGACGTGAGGAGGCGGTGGGCGATGTTGGAGTTGCAGTGGTACTTGAGGTCGAGTACGATGTGCGCGCTGCCTCGACCGATGCCGTTGATTGATGCGATTGCGAGCGTGGAGGATACTGCTGGTCTTTTCCATACGAGTATCTGTCGGCTTGGCCCGGTTGTTCCTGTCCCGGTGGAGCTGCAAAGGAAGGCCCATCGGCCGGCATGGGGAGCGGCTTGCTTGGTGGGTCTTTTCGAAGCGTCTTGGGGAACGTTGGGCCCGGTGGAGGGCCCGCTGGAATCGACTGCCCTCTTTTGGTTCTCTTGATCTCCATGAGGATTTGGTTCGCAACTTCCATGGACATGCCGCAAAAGTCGGGTACAAAATGCACGCACCCAGCGTGGCATGTAAGATCGCATTCTGCACACTTCTGAGTTTGCTTTCGACCCAGAGGGAGAATGTATCCGCAATGGCAGCACCAGTTGGCTCCCATGTTTGAAAAGTTGACGAAGCGATGGGGAATGCGATGGTTCAGCTTGGCCTCGTCCGGATCGGTCTCTGCGTTGGACTGCGTAATGCACTTGGTCACCACCTTGGGATAGCACTTCTTGTGACAAGTGTACTTGCAGTCTGAACACTGCATGCCCGCAGCATACTTGAGGAACTCGCCGCAAAGAGCACAGCGCATGATGTTGTAAAACTGCTGCTGCACGAACTTGTGCCCATACTGCTCGACCACGTCTTCTTTGCGCTGGCGAATGGCACCCTTTCGGCCAAGACCGTCGGCAAAGGCCTGCGCGCCTCTGGCGTGCTTGACGAAGGACATGGTCAAGTGGACGCGTCCAACAGGCTCCAGCGAAAACCAGTCGTCAATGAAAACGGGGCCCGTCTGCGGCTGCGCGGCGCCTGCACCACCCGATCCTTGGGGTCTCATTCCACCAGGGCCGGGTCCACTGGCGCCTGCAAAGTTCTGGCCAGGAGGCGGTTGAAACTGGAGATCGGGCTGGATGCCGGCGTTGCCTCCCATCTTGTCGGCGGACACCCACCCGGAGTTCTGGAGTTCGGTTTCGACCTTCTTACGGCGCATCTCCTCGGCGATGTCGGATATGCGGACCCAAAGCATGCCAATTGGGAGTGGGTGCTCGTTCGCGCGGTCGTACACTGTAATCTCGATCTCGTTGGCCTTGTCAATGTCGAACTCGTGCGATTCGTCTGCCCAGCGATCGGTCCGGGTCGGCTTGGTGCGGCCCTTGATACTGTCTTCCACCTTGATATTAACAAAGGTTTCTGGCCCGCGACTGAAGCGCCCGGTTGCCGCGTGGTCAACGTCGGCGACGGCATGGATGCGGAGGGACAAGTGGCCGCTCAGCGGCTTTCTCTGGCTGGGGACGTTTAGACTGTCGTCTGCTGGGGTCAGTACAAGACTTTCGGAGCATCCAAAGCACTTACCGTCGCGGTCGTCGGCGGTGTCGATGTCGACGTGAAGATCCTCGTATCGCTTGAGGGACTGCTTGAGAAGCTGGATTTTTTGGTTGCTCTCGATGCGTTTGGCCTCGGCGTCCGTCTTGCTCTTGCGATCCCCTTCCATCTGGTACAGCCGCACCATCTTCTCGATTCCATCTTTGTACTGCTTCTCGACGCTCAGCTTGAACTCGAGCTGCGACAGCATGAGCTGGATACGCGGGCCGAGATGCGGGGTATCATATCTGATCAGATCTGGGGGAGGGGTTAGTCGAGCACAGCGGGGCATGTAGAGCAGACGCACCAAGTTTGCTGAAGTTGGGGCGTTTTGGCTGCGAATTCGGGCATTGGGGAGCATACGGCGCCCGCGGTGGCATCAGTTGCTGTCCGCCGCTGAGGTTGCTGTAGCCGCCTTGCGGGTCGCCGTAGCCGCCCTGGTCCTGGCCCATGTAGCCGTTCATGTCCTTTGGGGGAGGGGTGAGCGGGTTGTTGGCCTTCCGCGCGCCCGGCTGCAGGCTCATGTTGTCGAGGCCCGTCTGCGTGCGCTGCACCTCGAGGTCGCGCAGCTTGGACTCAAAGTATTCGATGTTGCGGCGGCCATCGCGGATCTGGCCGTCCAGACGCGACAGCACGGCGGGGTTGTTGGTCGACTGTCGCATGGCGTTGGCGGCATTGATCAGGGCCTTCTCCCTGTCAATCTTCTTCTGCACATTGGCGACGGTCTCGTCGACGTTCATCTTTGCGGTGGTTTAGTGGGACGTGCCCGGCGAAGAAGGCGAAGGGGTGCGGTTCTCCGCCGACGGTGGGCAGCGAGACGTGGTGGGTGTGTGGGTGGGGTGCGTGCCTGGAGAGCGCAGGCTGCGTGGTGGATGGCGTCGCCACGCGAGCCGGCCGCGGATTGAGCGACGGGGGGGAGTCGAGCTGGTCGCGCGGAGGCAAAGAATGAACAGGAGCGGGACGTCTGGGGAGCGAGTAGCAATGACGGCAGGCGGCGGAGAGAGGGTGATGGCGTCAAAAGTCGGGTGGTGGCTAGCTCTACCACCTAGGACGAGTGGCTGAGCAGCCCCGCAGTTGCCGTTCGTGAGCAGTGGGCAGTGGGCCGTGGGCCGGGGGGCAGCGGGCAGCGAGCAGCGAGCAGTGGGCACGCGAGGCGGGCGTCGTGGGAACTGCGAGCGTGCAGGCTGCTATGGCGGAGGCAGCGTGAAGGGGCGCCGGGAGGGCACGCAGGGTGAGGATTATGATGAACGGAGGGCACAATGTGGGCACTTCTGGCGGGGTAAACAGACGGGGACAATGCTGTCAGGCGCTGCTGTGGCGCAGGATCTGGATAACGGCCAACGTCTATCTCGCCCCGGCCTGCTTCCCGCTTGACGACATGGTAGTTTGTTGGCGAGCAGCCTGCCACGGGCTCTTTGTCCTGGAGACACGCTGTGCGAAGTGCGTCTTGCACGCTGGCCGAGTCTTAGTCACGCTTGCGACAGCCAGATTGTTCAGCAGGCGCACATGTCGCGCAGGTATTTTTCGCTCCTGGTGGCCCCGAGACGATGGGCAGAGGAGAGCGATGGGCCCAGACGGGACGATAAGGACGTGAACATTCGAGCTGTGGCGTCATGGTCGACGAGTCTTCCGTGGTGAGTAATGCTGCGAGAGCCTCTGTAGCACGACCTGCCAAAGATATGGCTGTGTCAAGATAGATGCCCGGTAGATCTACAGTCATGACACCCAACATGGCTTGAGCAGGAAGACGATTCCTGGTCGTTTGCATCGCGATAGGAAGACGATTCCTGGTCGTTTGCATCGCGATGGCAGTGGTCAGAACGGCTTAGAAGATGAAGATCCAGCTGCGTGTGTCGCCTGCTTGTGGTCGCACGTGGCGTTTTTCCCCTGCCGGTCACACATGTAAGGCAAACTTGACAGGCAGCCATCCCAACACATCCCAACAGTTGAACATGGAGAGCTACGTGTGGACGGAGATATGCGGTGAACAGACATGCTCATGACTCAGGCCGACTGCGAGACTGACCATCAGACGGTACGTGCCGATAGTGGATACGCGAGCCCGAACATGATGCGTCGCTAACGCTACTAGTTGAGGTACAAACCTCAGCACCCCCATGGTCGGCGTAACTTGAGAATGTGCTTCACGACACGATACCGTATCGCTACTTCCAGCCATGTCTGATACTAGGCTACACACGGACTAGCTTGCGGATGGCCACTACAAGTCCAATCAATCCACCGCGTTCGCATCGCACATCACAACGCATATCACCATCCCACTGCTTAACTTGGCAAACTAATGTGCCGTCTATCAAAGTTACCTGCGCCTTCAAGTCCTGCACATGTCACAGGCGCAGATCTTAGTTTACAGGAAATTGTTCAAGCATTTCCCAAACCGGAGTTTCGCCAAGAGCTGAGGCAGAGTATGAGAGTGCTCGGGTGAGTCACTCCAGCTATGACTGAACGTACGTAGCTATAGAGTGAAGCTCCAGCTTTCGACTTCATGGTACTGTGATGTTTCATTCCTGCCTCAATTTGCCAAACACAACGCTGAAGTAGAACCGGATCTGTAATGTTGATACTATCACACCGATAAGTCGAGCTGTCTATTTCCCCTACGAAAAGTACGACTCTTCTCCCATTCATCTTTCTCGGCAACCACTCTCTGACGCTATCAATCCCAATCCCAACAGTAGAACGCACGCAACATGGCATCCGACGCTCGCAAGCAGCCGCCATGGATCCCTCCCCAAGCCCGCCCTGACGCCCCGCTGCCCCGACTGAAGATCTACAACAGCCTGACGAGGAGCAAGGACGACTTCGTCCCAGTCGATCCGACCGGAAAGACGGTGACGTGGTACGCGTGTGGCCCGACTGTGTACGAAGATGCCCATCTGGGCCATGCGAAGAACTACGTCTCGACCGACATTATCCGCCGCATCATGAAGGACTACTTCGGCTTCCGTGTCAAGTTCGTCATGAATACGACCGATGTCGACGACAAGATTATCCTCCGGGGCCGCCAGCAGTACCTGCTTGCGCGCTTCAAGCGGGAGCATGCTGCTGGGGACGACTCGGTGAGCGATTCGGTTTTGGCAGTGGGAAATGCAGCATTGCGGCACTATATTGGGAAGAACCTTCCGTCTCTGCCCTCTGATACGAGCCCAGAAACCTTTTCCGAGGCAGCTGACAAGGCATATATGGGAAAGGCCGAGGCGACAGCAAAACAGGACCAAGCTGTTACTGTCGCAGACTTGCTCTTAAAAGCACACATTGGAACAGCACGGTCGGCGGTTGAGGCCCTGCAAGCCCCAGGAAAGCTGCCCGATTTCTTCGCCAAGACGAACGATATTTTGCTTCCATATCTCGATGCCTTGCATGGCGCCGAGACGGACTCCACCAACCACAAGATATACCTCGAGCTGACCCAGAACTTCGAACGCCGCTTCTTCGAGGACATGGATGCACTCAATGTCCTGGCTCCCGACCAACTAACTCGTGTAACCGAGTACGTCCCCCAGATTATCCGCTTTGTCGAAGGGATTGTGGCGAACGGTTTCGGGTACGCTACCCCTGACGGCTCCGTATATTTCGACATCGACTCGTTTGAGAAGGCGGGGCACAGCTACTCCCGGCTGCAGCCGTGGAGCAAGAACGACCCTGCGCTCCAAGCCGATGGTGAAGGCTCACTGTCCAAGGGAGGATCAATGAAGCGGAGCGAGAATCATTTTGCGCTGTGGAAAGCTAGCAAGCCAGGCGAGCCGGCATGGCCGAGTCCTTGGGGTCATGGGCGGCCAGGCTGGCATATCGAATGCTCTGCCATGGCCTCCGAGGTGATCGGGAAGACGATGGATATTCATTCCGGAGGCGTCGATCTTCGCTTTCCCCATCATGATAACGAACTCGCGCAGTCGGAAGCGTACTGGTCGACTCCGAGCTGCCATGTACAGTGGACAAATTACTTCATTCACATGGGACAATTGAGGTAAAGACTTCATATGCTGATGTGGTCGTACGAGGCGCTAACAGCGAATAGGATCCGAGGCTTGAAGATGAGCAAGAGCCTTAAGAACTACACGACCATCAGAAGCGTGCTCTCCGGGAAGGAGTGGAGTGCACGTTCTCTCCGAATCTGCTTCCTCCTTATGCCCTGGCAGGATGGAATCGAGGTCACAGAGGACCTTATGAAGGCCGTGGTCAGCTGGGAAGGCAAGCTCAACAACTTCTTCTTAAAGAGCTTGGACCTCTGGAAACATCCCAGTCCGAAGACTACGACAATGCAAGAGCTTGGCGTCGCCGACCAGCAACTATCGAGCGCCCTGGACAAAGCGAAAGCCGATGTCGATACTGCTCTTTGCGATTCCTTCAACACCTCAGCTGTCATGAGAATCCTCTCTGATCTTGTGACCGAATCCAACTCGGTAGAGGCCCGTTCAAGTCAGACAGTCATCATGCTCGCCCGATGGGTAACACGCATGGTCACCATATTCGGTCTGGATCCCGAGGGGGACCTCAGCAACCTCGTCCGTATAGGATGGTCAGGTCTCGAAATCCCCGCGCCAGCAAAACCCTACGTCTACCCTGCATCTCAACTGCGCGACCAGGTCCGAAGCCTGGCCTTTTCGAGCTCAGTCGATCACAAAGCCATAGCGAAGCTCGCCGAGGAAACCACGACCGCGGCATCAACACCAGCAGCCGAGTCCGCCAAACCATTCGACCAAGTGCTGCAGCAGTTCCGCACCAACGTCAAGGCCCTCGCAGCCCAGCACGCGCCGGCAAAAGACCTGCTCGCCCTATGCGACCAGCTCCGCGACGTACACCTCTGGAACCTAGGCATCTACCTCGAGGACCGCAACAGCCCGCAGCCAGCTCTGGTCCGACCCCTCGACACTTCGCTCATAGAGGCGCGCGCAGAGCGGGACTCAGCTCGCACTGCGAAGGCGACGGCCAAGCTGGAACAGGAGGCTAGGAAGGCTACGAGGGAGGCGGAGCTGCGTGAGCGCGCTAAGGTCGATCCCCGGGTAATGTTCACGACCTCGGACGAGTACGCGGATTGGGACGAGAGCGGAATTCCGACCGTAGATGCGGCGGGGATTGCGGTGTCTAAGAATAGGCGCAAGAAGCTGGCCAGGGAGTGGGAGAAGCAGAAGGAGATGCACGAGGAATGGCTGGCGACGCAGAAGGCAGCGTAGTGAATTTTTCTTTTGGTGGATGGTCATGTCTACTTTTTTGGTCGCTGCTTTGGGCCAGCATTCCCAGGTTAAGGTGATCTACAACGTTGAAAGAGTGGTTTTCTGTGGGTAGATGGAGATAAACGAGTCACGGACACAGAAGACGAGGACAAGGAAGACCCATCCGCTCGGGCTTTACTTGTCGCTAGAGCATGGTGTTGAGTACCTGGCGTCTCGAGACACTTAGAGTAATATTTCTGCATTGGAACCCACGTAGGTCTGCAATCTCGCCGCTGCATCCCGAGCTTGGTGTTGCATTGGATAGTGTATGTCTTCGTATGGTTGCTCCACAGCGTCATCAGACAACAGTAGAACGTTTGCGTAGTACAGTTGCAAATGGCGAAGGTAGGTAGGAGAGTGCTGAGGCCACTAAGCAAATGATTGGTCGATCACTTTGATTAGTGAGGTACGGAGCAACTAATCCCATCACGTGACCTCTCGTCCCTTGATCGTCGGCCCGCAACAAGCTCGCTCCGCAGTCATTACCATCATTACAAGTAGAGACACACAGCATCTGAAGCGCAATGCTGGCCCTATGCCCCCATGACCGCTAGCACGCACCCAGTGAGCGAAGCCCGATGTCAGTGCGACGGCAGTATCGCGCGACAAACGCCGCCCTGTGCACTTGTGCAAGCTCACTGTCGGGGGCTGGCGACGGTGTGACGGATGCAGCTAATCGTCTCAAAGCGAAGGGCTGCAGATGCACGTCACGCCAAATCGGCTCTTTACGTGTCTGACCACCTCCCTTTGCCGAACATGATACGGGCGACCACGAGTCGAGCGCGCTTACGGCGGCTTGAGTTCCAGGCCGACTGCGGCTCCCGACGACGTTTGCACGGCGTCGCGAGTCGTGGTCCGCGGACAGTGCAGCCGTGGCCCGTGCCGAGCGCGACGACCACAGCTGCCATCGTCGCGCGTCTTCGAGATGGAGATGGATGCTTGTGTTGCTTGCCTCTGTACGTGCCTCGAGCCGCATGAGCTCCACCGTTCGCACGTTGCCGGTGGAGGTGGCGGAGGTGGTGCTGCACGGCGCGTGAGCCTGGATGTTCGGTGCTGGAAGCGAGAGGCGTCGTCTTGGACTTGTGCAGATCTGGATGCACCGTGGTCCATCTCAGGCCCGCCATGGGCATAAGACTCGCGGAGCATCTGCTTCTTCGCGTGCATCGGGCTGTCGCCCACGGCGAGGGTACAAGATAGGTCGTGAACGTGGGACGCGGGGCGGGTCGGCACAAGGCTGAGACACGTCTGGACGAGCTCCAGACGACTGCTCATGACCGGTCGCTGCAGCTGCACGGAACTGGCTGCGAGGATGCGGCCCCGTGACCGGTACCGCGTTCAAGACGTGGGGAAGGCAGAGTCCCGCGACAGCTCACCGTCTCGTCTCCACCGTTCGCGCAAGGGCCGCACAGACGGACGCCAGACGCTGCGCGAACCGCATCTGCCACCTGCCGGCGTTCCGACAGGCCCAGCTTCGGGTATTTGATGCCATCTCGCCCGATTCCCAGCAACGAGCACGCCGAACCTCAGACCCCCCCCCCTCCCAACTGCAACGACACACAAACCACCACCGCCCCCCAGCCACGAGAGCAAGCCGTCGCCGCATCTGTGTGCTCGCCGCCCAACCACTCTCCAGCGCGTGGCCGCATCCAATCAGCGCTCTTCCCCGCATCCTCTTGCCCGCCACCACCGCCGCTCGCCGTCGGCATCTACTCACCATTGCGCCCGACTCGCGCGCGCACAGCTTCCTCCTCGCGGGCTGCGACCTCTGTGATCCCCCAGTAACCGCCATCATTAATCCGTCACCGGCAAACGGCGCCGCGGGCGCCTACTCTCCGCCACAGGAGCCCTTGCACAGTGCGCCGCCGACAGCAGTGCGGGCACCCACCGTGCATGCTCCGGTCCCATCCCACCCCAGGCAGCCCTCCCCATCTGTGCACGCGTCTCCTTTGACCACCCAAGGCTCTCCGTCTACGTTGCCGGCGTCGCCGCTGTCGACGCCACGCCCGTTGACTGCCAACGGCGCTGCAGACGGCCGTCAGGCTGAGCCTGCCCGCATGCGCTCCCAGGTCGCCTGCACAAGGTGTCGCACGAGCAAGATCCGCTGCGTGAACAGAGGCTTTAACACCGACTGCGATCAATGCATCAAGTCGCAAAGGAACTGCAGCTACACTCCTTCCAATATCAGCTCCGGCACCTCGAAGCGACGAGACAGTAATGTAGGCGCTGTCCACGATGGGCCCAATGGCCGGTCGGCCGAGGTGAGTTTGGCTGATTCCTTCCGTCGTCTGCCCGTGACTATCTATCTATCGTGGCTTGCGTGTCCGCAAGTTTGAACCATGCCACTCTCGTCTGGTTTTCGACTGATATGGTCCAACCCCTGCCTTGTCGTGAAGCGAAGCATGTCACCGTTTTTTAGGTCATCCCTCGTGGTCTCGCATGCTGACCATAGGACAGAACGCTTCCAAGAAAAGGAAAATCGCCCCTTCTGCCAATGCTCTCAAGGGCGGCCCATCAGGAAGCTGGGACCTACTCAACCCCCAATTGTTCACACGCCAAACGTGGGACGAGCTGGTCAGTTCCACTCGACCCATGTTTACCTTTCACGTCCGCTCACACCCCACAGTTTGGCATCTTTGAGCAGCACTTTGCTACAGATCTGCCCTTTCTGCACGCGCCAACATTCACAAAGCATCTTCGCAAAGTCGATGTAACATCACTAGTGGATCCCTTTGCCTCTTTGCTCTATGCGTTTCTTGCCCTTACTACTCCCTTCCATAGCACCTTTGTCGAGCACCCTTGGTGCGGTTCCGGACGTCGGAGCACCCCCCTCGAGATCTCCGAGCGATATGCCGACGCTGCACGGTCAAGGCTGAGAAACAGCAATGCCTACCAAAACCCGAGTCTTGACACGACCCATGCTCTCCTCATGATTGGCCTCCATGAGTGGCGCACTCGGCAGGGCGTGCAATGTTTTCTAACCATTGGCACCGCCATCAATTGCGCTGAAATCCTCTGGTGCCACAAACAACCTGATCTGTACGACGACGAGGATACGTGGCCATCGGCTCAGAGCACACCTGCCAAGTCTGTCAAAGGCGAAGCGTCGCTGGAAGACCAATACATCATAGCCGAGACCAAACGTAGGACCTATTGGTGCTGTTTCATTCTGGATAGCTACGTAAGCAGTGGTGAAAACAGACGCCAAAAGGTTCGAATTGACGAGATCAACATCCAACTGCCTTGCAGCCAGAAGGCGTTCGAGCTCGGGAAGAACGTCAGAACCATGATGCTGGACGAGGGCGAAACGCAACAAGACTTCAACACTCGACACTTCCCTTCTGGTGATCGCCGTCTCGATCCCAACCATGACCTAGAGTTCGAGGATGAGAGGGACCAAGAGGGCTTGACTTGGTTCATCAAGGCTCTGACGGTATATCGCGGCGTGTCCGACTGGGTTTGCAATGTCACGCGACGGTGCGCATTCCATGCTCGAGCGTCAAGTGCCTCACGCTAATGTCATGCAGACGAGAAAAGAGGAGTCCGTGGGATCGCCAGTCCCGATTCTACAAACTGAAGAAAAAGCTCGAACAACTCCAGCAACACCTGAGCCGCGATCTGCGTCTGACTAGCAGGAACACGGACTACTACATCCGCACCCGCGGAACCTCTAGGAGTTATGTGCAATTGCACTCGGTCCTTGCGCTTTGCGACATGGCACTCCATCGAGAATACATAGCATTTCTGCCATGGGACCAGCCCAAACCAAGGGGCCCGATCGATGGTCCCCACCTCCCTGAACCTCCGCCAACGTATTGGGAAGACAACGCTCGTGCTTGCTTCAAAGCGGCTAAAGATTTCAATGAGCTAGCATGGGCGTGCAGCGAAGAAGGCGTACTAGTAGAGACGCCCGTTGTAGGCTTCGCCATGTTTTACGTTGTGCAAATAGGTGCGTTGGCCAGCCGAACTCTCCTAGATTCAAGATTAACTTTGAACAGTCATATGGTGCCGCTTCTTCCCCCACCAAGACGAAGAGAACTACTTGTGCTCGTGCGGAGGCCGTGACGACAAGTTGCTCTGCGAAAGCGTAGACAAAGCCACGTTGATCTTGCATAGCATGCAGGATCGATTGCCCATGGCGCGCATGTGGTGTCGGGACGCGAAAGACTACATGGAAGAGCTGACTAGGCTCAGAAAAGAGCGACCAGGAATCGGTGAATCGCCCACCAGCAACAGCAGCAACTCTACGGACGGGAGTTACAGGGGTGCTGCACACTGGACGCGCATCGTGAAGAGACTGGGGCTGACGAACTTCGGCCGCACTGAAGACGATAAGCTCGATAACGACACCGATGGTGTCACTGACATTCGGAATCTGGACCACGCGAGCGAACCTAGCAGTCCTCACGCTGTCAAGAGTGAGAGCGAAGAGGCAAGCGTTGGCACTCCTCGCACTTTCACAACGGTCCAAACAATCGCACAACGGCAACAATTGCAGAATGGAGCAACACCGAAGCCGATGGACGAATACTCACATCCACTTATCCCGGGACCATATACGCCAAGCTACCCAGCAGCTAATATCTACAGTCAGCAATTTGGGCCACCGACGAACGGCGTCCAGACCTACCCAGTACCGGTTCCATACCACCCTACGGAATCCAAAGAGAGAGATAGTTTGAGCTATGCGATGCACAACCCGAACATGGCCCCCATTCCACCTCCACAGGTGGGTCCGTTCAACCACCCAATACCGAATCACCAAGACGGTAGTCAGACGGACTGGAATCAGGCAGAACAGTGTTACGCATTTGCAGCTGGAAACGGGAACATGGTCTATTCCTTTGAGAATGGGAATATGATGGAGTCGCATGGATACCTCAACCCGTACCCAAACTATGGAGGCGGAACGTAATATGCACGCCCAAGTTGAGAATTGTCTCAGGGCCTTGTCGATCCGGTCGCACTGCGCGGACTGCTTCAATTGGGTTCCAACTACAGCGCCAACCGCATGCGCTGTTTCCTCTGCCACACTACGGTCACTCTTGAACCTCGGAGAACTGTTGTATTAATTTTACCGTACACCTACGTCCGGTCGTTTCCAGATATTCTTCAAGCTAGCTCCGGAGGGCACTCGCTCACGATTTTTTGGCTTTGCGACCTGCTCTTTTTGAAAACGGAAGCGCTCACAAACATCCAAGACTACACGTACACGAAAACTTACAGTCTTCCTACAACGTCAGTATACCTTTCCATCACATGACCATGTATTCGCGATAGGCATAAGAGTAAGAGTAAGAGTAAGACGACGGCGGCGGCAATTTTGGATGACGGGGTGTCGGCGAGCACCCGATTTAGGGGTCATGATTCTCCCGAGCTCTTTTTGCGCCGCAGTCATTTGCGTATCAGCATGGTGGTAGCTTTGAATTATATGGTAGCAATTGGATTCAGTTCCTTGCCAAGCGGCGTCTTTTCAGTGCGACGAGCCGTGAATTGAAGCCAGCGCAGCAAAGCATGGTACAGCCTCAGGACCATTTTGCTTAGCAACAAGTGCCCCAACTAACTAATCCCTCGATCATCCGACCGGTACCTCCCTTACTAGCCATAGCCACCTTCCCCGCTGGGATAGAACAAGCCCGGTTCACTAGCCCCATCCCGTTAGGCCCTGTCCGCTTCTCCGCAAATGCTACTCCACGCGCGTTCCTGCCATCACATCGATCGTCGGAATTCACCTCTAGGGACACGACCTTGCACGGAACTGCGCACAATGGAGGACCTCGGCTCTCGTGACGTGGTCCCTCGCGTCGCCGCTACGAGTACAGGCAAAGGGGACCAGCATTTCATCTGTTTCCTAGCTTCGACGAGCTATGGTGGACAGGGATGGGGGTAGGGAAAGGGGGAGGGATACCTGCTCTGTTGCTTTTCTTGCCCGGAAGAAGAGGAATTCCAAGTGCAGGACGAAGTTTGCGGTACCTGCACGAGACGCCGGAAGCGAACGGGGTACCTCGGGCATGGCAGCGAGCCGACCGTTAGAGGCAACGCTTAACAGCGATTAATCTAATTCCAAGCCAGGACAAGCACCGGCGGACCAGGATGCAGCGGCGATCGCCCAGCGAGGGCCGTCCGATGCGGCGGCTGAGGCTGTTCTCGTGCATGCATCCGCGCCGGGGCCCCGCCATGCGTCATCGTGGGCGAGCGGGCTTCTGGACGGCGGCTTCGCGCGGTGCGAACGAGCGTCCGGCGTGCCGCCGTTGAGCGCGTGGTTGGTGGAATGTGGGCGCCGCTCGGGATATCTTCCCGGTGCCTGGGCGGGGCGGAATGGGGCCCTGCGGCGCGGCTGTGGGGTACTATGGATGAAGTCATGCAAGGAGCTTGGGCGCTCGCTCGGTGCGTATTGAGGCGAGGCTGTGGGTGGTCATGATGCTGGGGGAGCTTGAGCTTGGGAGCTGAGGTATTTACTTTGGACGGCCCCGGGTCGGTTGCGCGGTCGAGTACCCAGCTCGCTGCTCTTTTTGTTGACGACGCCGCTTGGATTCTTGCTTCTTCGGTCACTGATTCATACTGTAGGATGAAGGGGCTTTTTCAGTGCGTGGGTGCGGTGTCGCTGCTGGCTGGTGGGGCGGCGGCGAGGGCGACGGCGTTCTCGACGAAGGATATCTTGGTCGAGAGGGACGTGTTGCAGGATATTGTGAGTTTTGCGTTGCGGGTGGGCGGGGTTCGGGGGTGTGGTGTTGACTGGTGTTGTAGGTTACTTGGGATGAGGAGACTATCTTTGTCAATGGGGAGAGGATCTTCTTGTTTAGTGGGGAGGTGCATCCGTATAGGTATGTGTTGGCGGGTTGTTATTCACCTCGATGAGTGTGGATGGTCAATGGCTGATTGTTATACAGAAACCCTGTCCAAGATCTCCATCTCGACATCTTCCAGAAGATCAAGGCCCTCGGCTTCAATGGTGTGTCTTTCTATGTCGACTGGGCGCTGCTTGAGGGCAAGCCTGGCGTCTACCGCGAGGAAGGCGTCTTCGATCTGAAGCCCTTCTTCGATGCTGCAAGCGAAGCTGGTATTTACCTCATCGCGCGTCCGGGACCCTACATCAACGCCGAGGTGTCTGGTGGAGGGTTCCCAGGATGGCTGCAGAAGATCAACGGCACGTTGAGGACTGCGGCAAAGGACTTCCTGGCTGCTACGGATCTGTACGTTTTCCAAGAGAGACGGACCGGGATCTCCCATGCTTACCGATACCAGATACATGGCGTCCGTCGGTAAAACTATTGCAGAGGCCCAAATTACGAACGGCGGCCCGATCATCCTCGTTCAGCCGGAAAACGAGTACACGCAGGCCCTCGGCAACATCCAGCCGTTTCCCGACCCGAATTACATGGAATACATCTATGCACAGCTGAGGGATGCTGGTATTGTGGTTCCGCTGATCAGCAACGATGCCTCGCCTAAGGGTAACAATGCACCCGGGCAGCCCGCCCCGGTGGATATCTACGGCCACGATGGCTACCCGCTTGGCTTCGACTGCGCCAACCCTACGACCTGGCCCGATGGCAAGCTTCCAACAGACTGGCGCGCAATCCACATGAAGCAGAGCCCGAATACGCCCTACTCCATCCTCGAGTTCCAAGGCGGTTCGTTCGACCCGTGGGGTGGCCCGGGGTTCGAGAGCTGTGCTACGCTCGTGGGACCTGAGTTCGAGCGTGTCTTCTACAAGAACTTGTACTCCTTCGGCGTCACCATTTTCAACGTCTATATGACTTGGGGTGGCACGAACTGGGGTAATTTGGGCCATCCTGGTGGCTACACTTCGTACGACTATGCGGCGCCGATCCGGGAGGATCGCAGGGTCGATCGCGAGAAGTACTCCGAGTTGAAGCTGCAGGCGAACTTCATGAAGGTGTCTCCGGCTTATCTTACTGCTGCTCGCGGAGTCGCTTCGACGACTCAGTGGACGACCTCGAGTGCTCTTGCTGTCACGCCCGCGACTAAGGACAGCACCAAGTTCTTCTTCGTCCGGCACTCGGCGTACAACTCCCTCGAGAGCACATCGTACAAACTCAATCTTAAGGAGTCTTTCTTCGGCAACATCACCGTGCCGCAGCTAGGTAACACGTCGCTTACGCTCAACGGCCGCGATTCAAAGGTGCACGTTAGCAACTACGACCTTGGTGGCCAGGGACTCACGTATTCGACTGCTGAGATCTTCACGTGGCACAAGTATGCCGATAAGACGGTGCTTGTGGTGTATGGAGGACCGGGCGAGACGCACGAACTTGCTTTCTCTGTCACTGGGTTGCAGGTGCTGGAGGGCGAGGTTAAGAGTCTTGGATCGCGTGGGTACTCGGTGCTTAACTTCAAGGCTGATGGGACGAGGAAGGTGGCGAGGATTGGAGTATCTGCTCCTTTCATCTATGTTTACATGCTGGGTCAGTATAATCCTGCTCACGTCGGTGGGATGAGACAAGGCAAAGCTAACGCAGTCCAGACCGCAACGAAGCCTACAACTACTGGGCCATCGACCAAGCCCCGCACGACAACTCCTCTCCTATCATCCTCAAAGGCGGATATCTGACCCGCACAGCCAAGGTTACGGGTTCCACGCTCGCGCTTACCGGCGACCTCAATGCAACGACGCCCATCGAGATCATCGGCGGGGCATCGAACATCACCGGCTTGACCTTCAATGGCGAGGACTTCCCCTTCAAAGTCTCAAACAACACCAACTCGATATCCGCTTCAATCGACTTCCCCAAGCCCCGCGTCACGGTGCCGAAACTGTCCGAGCTGGAGTGGAAATCCATCGATGCCCTCCCGGAGTTGCAGTCTACATACGACGACTCCGACTGGGTGACTGCCGATCTAGTCAAAACACAGAACTCGCTGCGTCCCCTAAACACGCCGACATCCCTCTACGCCTCCGACTACGGTTTCCACACCGGCTCGCTAGTCTACCGCGGTGTCTTCACCGCCACCGGCAATGAGTCTAAACTCACCCTCCTAACCCAAGGCGGATCCGCCTTCGGCGCCTCCGCCTTCCTCGACGCGACCTTCCTCTCCTCCTTCGCAGGCTTCGACAAAGCCCTCAACGGCACCATCACCGCCACCCTGCCCAACCTCCAAGTCGGTAAAAAATACACCATCACCGTCGTCATCGACCACATGGGTCTGGACGAGAACTGGACCATCGGCACCGAGTCGATGAAGAACCCGCGCGGCATCATGGACTACATGCTCGACGGCCACAACAAGTCGGCCATCGCGTGGAAGCTGTCCGGAAACCTCGGCGGCGAGGACTACAAGGACATCTCCCGCGGCCCGCTGAACGAAGGCGGCTTCTACCCCGAGCGCGCGGGCTTCCATCTCCCAGGCGCCTTCTCCGCGGCCTCAGTGCCATGGAAGCCCAGCGCCGGCCCCGTCGCTGACGGCGTCGCAGAAGCAGGCATCGCCTTCTTCGCCACGGAGTTCGACCTCAACCTGCCCTCAGGCTACGACATCCCCCTATCCTTCACCATCCCCAACACGACGACAACCACTCCATCCGGCTCCGCCGTGCCCGCCTTCAGAGCCCAGCTCTTCGTCAACGGCTGGCAGTACGGCAAGTACGTCAACAACGTCGGCCCGCAGACCGTGTTCCCCGTTCCCGAGGGCATTCTGAACTACCAGGGCACGAACTATGTGGCGCTGTCGCTGTGGAGCCTTGAGGCGGGCGGCGCTAAGTTGGGCGGCTTGGAGCTCGGGATTGATTCCATTATTTGGCGTGGGTATGGGGATGTGGCGTTTGTGGAGGGGGAGGGGTATGAGGGGAGGGAGGGGGCTGATTAGGGGGTTGCTGGGGGACGTGTTTGTTGAAGTGAAGTTTTGTCTAGGAACATGGATTAAAAGTTTTTTTCCTGCTTCGCACGAAGATTTGGTGCACGATTGCTGTTGTAAGGATTCATATGAAGTACCAGTAGTATATCATTAGACGGTAAGCCCGCATCACAAAATGGAGGCTCCCCGTCTAGCAACCTGACCCCCGCGCACGGCTTCTACGCTACACCTGGATAGGATATTAACCTCGACGTCTATCACGAAGTCCTCTTTCTTCCGGCACCAATTTCCTTCGCTCTTCTCTCTCCTCTAATACCGCCACCTGAGACCCCCTTCCGCTCGTCTGCGCGAACTGTCTCCCCTCCTCCTACGGCCCTTTTTCTCCACGGGTGTTTTTCCTAAACCTAGTCGTCCGCTCAGCCGAGTCGGAACAGCTCTGTCTCTGACGCCCAATTGAATGTGACGTGTTGACAGACATGCGATTCGATGACGTTGCATAGCTCGTCGTATTGTCTGAGCTGTTGCTATAGTGGCTAGCCACGTCGCGGTTCAGCACCTGCTCGTCTTGTTCCCTGCTGCTAGCATTTACATTGCCGTCTGTAGCGGTATTATAGCTGTCGTGGATATGGTATGGTCGAAGTCTAGCCAGCTAGTTTTCAGGTACGATAAATACAACGAAGCTTCTAGGGTTGGTAATGGAACATTTTCTACAAGACTGCAATACTCGGTACATCAATCGATAGTTATTACCTCTCTTCTGCTCCCAGCCCAGCGCTTCATATCAACTTCTAGTGCAACTTTTCAACTAATCGCAGATATTGATCTTTGAGCATTTCTGGTGTCTTAGTACCCATCTGTCTTGAAATGACCTCCCAATTAGTCCCAAAGCGAGCAAGATTCCTCTGGAAATCCTCATGTTCAGCAACGGACCAGTAGCTGGAGGGTTCTTAAGGTAATTGTACTTCAGGTTGGTCGCTTCCAGTGGCCGAACTGTTCTCTTTCTCTTTAGGTATGCCGCTGGCGATTGACCGGAGTCTAATCACGCAGTTGTTAGCCACTGTAAGTGCAACTAGAGCTGCTGGAAGTGATGCTGAGATTCGCACGCGGCCGGGGTCTTCGGTGGCTCACCCAATGGCCACCTCTTCGTCTTTACTCCCAGTCGAAAAAGGGGGTCAATGGAGGGCAGATTTCAGAATGTCTAAATGGGGAATGAGAGTTGGAGTATCACTTACCTCCACATCCTTACACGCCCATCGCTACCAGCAGTAGCAAAACGATCCCCTGAGGGATGTATTGCAACACACCTCACTATTACTTGTAAGTAGTGGCCTATCTGGTGTAAAGATACGAAAGAAGACACGCACCACCTCCTCCATGTCCTCGAAGCACGATCGCAGGATCGCCGGCTTTTGAATCCCAAATTCCCACAGTCGTATCACTGGACACCGAGATGATCCATTTCCCTGTCATGCCGACTGCAAGAGTGAAGCCCTGTGTTCGTTCATTAGCAGGTGTTGTCGCTATACCTTTTCAATATAGCAAGTACCTTATGCCCTTCCATATTCACAAGGACACGACTAGCAGGTCCTTCCTCTGCTTCGACTCGCACCTGGTCCCACAACTTCAGTGTCTTGTCTAGTGATGCAGTGGCAAAGCATCCGTCGGAACGAAGTTTGATATCGTAGACAGCATCCGAATGACCCTCAATTCGAGCGACTAGGTGACCCTGCAGGACATCCCACATATAGAAAGCTTTGTCTAAGCATGCAGCAAAAATGAACTTTCCATCTGGAGAGAACTTTGTCTGCATGAGCCCAGCTCGTGCTTCGAAATGTCCAGCTTGGCGGCGAGTCTCCACGTCCCACATGCGAACAGTGCAGTCGGCGCCACACGACGCAACAGAGCGTCCGTTAGGGGCAAAGTCAACACCGTGAACGGCTTGCTCGTGGCCATCGAATATGCAAAAGACACTGCCCTGTTGAACATCCCACACCTTGATCCAGTCAGCGCCAACAATGGAAAGAAAAAACAGGGAAGTAAAAGACCTTACAAGGACTTTACTATCATCGCTGCCAGTGGCAAGGAACTTCCCATCAAAGCTAAAGCAAGCACTCCGCACGAACATCATCCGAGTACTGTGTGCCAGATTCACTAAAAACACTCCAGTGAGTGGATCGAACAGTGCAGTCTCACGGTCCCCACAAACCGCAACATAACGGCCATCAGGGCTGAAGCACACGTCAGTGACCGCGGAGTGCGACGAAAATGTGATTACGTGGTCAACATCCATGATTCGAGGAACGTCGGGATTGAACACTGCATTCCAGTCGGTTTCTTCTCTCTTCAAAGCATTTGGAATGTCCTTGAGGCTCAAGCTCCACAGGCGGTCAATGACCCGCGTCAATTCACCTTTGACGTCTTTTGCAGCCATCTTTCGATGATTCGGAGCACCAATTTCAGAGTCGTTTGCTTCGTCATTTGTCTTCCGCTTGTCGCCCTCTCGGTCTCCTAGGATACGTCTAACTTCTGGTGGTATCGAAATCGCTGTTTTCTCGCGATGGTGTTTCCGCGTGTGGACGTCAAGCCCGTTCTTGTTCTTAAACCCGATCCGATTCCACTGACATGAGACCACTTTACAGTAAACTCGGTGGAGATGGGCGGCTTCATGCTGGCCTCTAAGCTCAGATGAAGGAAAGCCCGTTGACGATCTTGAACAGTTTGAAAAGCGGCAGCGGTATGCGGTGGAAGCGTAGGATTTTTGGAAGGCTTCAAGAGCATATTTCGATACACCTGCAACTTCGCCTTGTGATAGCAGGTAGATCACAGCACGCTCGAACTCAGCGGCGAGATGACTGAAAAGGGTCCGATCGTTCCGCAGGATGAATGCTTCCGCAGCTAGATTGACATTCAGCGTGAGCATATGGATCATTGGCTCATATAACGGGACGGGCGACAGAATCGTTAACAGAACGGGAATAGCTTACCTTCCCCATTCTCGCAGCATTGTTGGCCGGCTATACTACGGACATGCAACACCTCATCTATCAAGTGTTTTATTGGTAGATGACTGATACATTTGAGCCGATCGTCAGGCGGGCATTCGTTGGAAGATTCGAGAGGCTGAGGACTAGCGAGCTCGCCGCCTCGGAAAGTTTGCAGGAAGGAACTGTGCTTGTTTTCTAGCTCAGAAAGACGACGTGGAAGTAGACTACCCGGCTCAAGTGAACCACAACTGGCAGCATATCGCAAACAATGCTCAGTCCAATACTCCAAAGCGTAAGGCAGAAGTCGATGGGTGCTACTTGCAATCTGCATTAGGCGTTCGGATGGAGCAGCGCTCTGGTAGAATAGCTCGAGACCGCGTATAAGTGTAGTAGCGCATGAAAATGAAATGTTTAGCTCTGCTTTATTCAGTGAGATGACCTTTGCTGCGCTGGATTTCAGCAAGAATCTATACGCCCGTAAGCACATGAGCACTGAAACGTCGGCAACGGTCATACTCTTTGACGGAGAAGTGAACAAAAGCAATAGTAGAGTCCGGCCGCTCCTCGATGAGCGGTTTGCAGTGTCGGAGAATCTGCGGTACCGGCACGCTTTGGGTACCTGAGGCCGCGTCGCTCGGGGGAATTGCAAGGCCATGAAGGAGCTCTGATTTGTGTAGAGGTCTTCGGGAAAAGCAGATCCAACTAAGAATGTTTGAGACTCCTCCGTAGGCTTCAGCACCGCGCGTGTTGGAAATACGACGGAAAATACGTTCGTATATCGCCTCTAAGCCGGAAGGTAGGGCTTCGACGAGGCTACGAAGATCCTCACGGCTATAAACGGTGTCCAGAGAGTCCAGAACTAGACGTACCCAAAGAAACATACCTGCGTCTGAATTAGTGAGCCCCTGATAGGATAGTCTAAGGCGGTCATACCGTTGGACTTTTCTAGTAGGGTGCGTTTTATTTGCGTTAGTACCGAAGCATCGGGATCTAACTCATCGATATGGTCCGGAAGATCCGACAGCAGCCAGCTGTCAACGAAGTGCCCGATGGAACGATCCATGGAAGTGCTCTCGTCACCGCCGCTAAGAGATAATGAAACGGCTCTCAAGTTCTTTTTGCGTAGACTTCGCGAGATCTCTAAAGTGTCTCGGCTCACGAGTAGGATTTTGCAGATGCACGAAGATGGATCCGTCGACAGCATCTGCGTGAGGTCCTGCAAGACTTCCTTCTGGTCACGTTCATCCCACTCGTCAATTCCGTCGACGACGAGACGCACAGAACCTAGGCTTTGCAAAAGCTCGGGCAAAAATGCCAACAAGACCCTCCTGGATGGGATCGGGTGGGATTGGGAATACTTGTGGTAGACGTGTAGGGCTAGGTCTTGGTGCTTTTGTATTAACTGAGCGGCGAACGACCGGAGGAGGCGAGATGATCTTTCGGTAGAACTGCTAAGGTAGCTGCAGAAATAGACAAAGATGTTGCTACCTGTGTCCTCAGCGTGTTTTACCAAGCTCGAACAAAGGACAGATTTCCCTGGCAGCGAAAGTGAGCCCATGATATCAGCGAAAGCGAATGATGACTAACCTGCACCTGGCTTTCCATAAAGCCAAAGCATGGCATTCTCGGTACCATCCTTCAGCCACGACTGGGTTTTTAGATGTTGGATGAACCAGTCGCAGCTACCTGGAAGGCAATACTGAGCGTGTCTTTCCAATGCATCCTCTGGTGGAGGATCGTCGGTCGCGAGCCACGATAGAACAGCGCGAAGTTTGAGAGCTTGCCATTCTTGTTCTTGCTTCTCCCATCGGTCCGCATCTTCTTTACTACGAGCGACGGCGTTGGTGATGTCCACTGCCACAGCCTCTTTGTCGACGAGCTCGCTATGCTTCACGAGGCTCCTCAGTATGTCGCCAAACCTGGACTCGAAGCCGTCCCACATGGAGCTAAAGAAGTTGACCCATGCTATGGCTGGTTAGAAAGGGCAGAGAATGATGACTGAAAGCTCACATTTCCTGCGCACGAACTTGTAGGCGCGTCGGTGGAACTCCAGAATGTCGGCATAGACCAAGGCGAGCAACGCCTGGAAGTTGTGGTCACGACTGAGCGCTGTTGCCAAGCGATCAAAACGAGGCAGCGTGTCTGCAATTCTACCATATGCCTCAATGAGCTTCTCGAACGCCACAAGCGAATCGACAGATATCTGCCAAACACTGAATTAGTGGAGCGTTTGGGGTTGAAGAACGACTTACCATGAGCATCAGTTTGACGGGCGCCCAGATCCAGGAGAGGTATGGAGTCCCATTACATAGTACCTCGACGACTTTCGAGTAGTGTTCCATGCCACGCAGGAACGGCTCCAAGCGGGCCATGTTTTTCTGCGTACGGCGAGCGCGGAGCCGCCGCTCGATGCTGATAGCCTCGTCCCTGACATCCTTGAGCTTAGTGTTAGTGAAATATCGTCTGTCGTCTGGGGTGACTGTGGCCGCAAAGCGTTCGAATGCATCGCGGAGGATGACGCGCGCTTGGGCTGACGATGGTTGCGCCATCGGAGCTCGGAGCAATGATGGCCGAGATAGACCCTATGCTGTGGACTACCTACGACACCAACACTTGTCGGCTATAAAAGACAATATGGTGCTGGAAATCGAAACGATGAGGTGTAGCATTTGTCAATATATATGGCCACTGGGTTGCGCGTCGGCGTCTTCAGCCTTGTTGCGGCTGCCTGATGACTGATGTCACAGTACAGCCACCCATCTCTCTTGGCCGCCGGCTCTTGCAGCTCTCACCGACAGCGACGCTGGTGTCGTCCGGTCCTGGTGAAAAAGACTCTGGACGTCTTTCGTGTCCCTTTCCCGCGCCATGTTCGCGCCAGTTCCTGCCATTGTCGTTGGGGATGCCGTCTCTCCCTTCAAACGTCGGCGACTCGACCCACCCACGCTTGACGACCTCGCCGACGCCCAGGTCGTCGCCCCTCTGGAACTCGTGTCAGAAGACGATTTGCGGACGATATGCACTGGCGTCAATTCCCCTCGACAGCTGCATGACAACACTATCGTCTGCTTCGGCATGGTCAGTCGTCCGTCGTTGCTCCGTCGTTTGGGCTCTGCTCACGCGTCCTAGATCGTAGACCGCCCCGTAATCCTGCTTCCCGAAGCTCCCATAGCTCCTCCTTCCTGCGCCCAGGAAACCGTTTTCTTCACCAGCGCCCGGGAGCTGCGCCGCGCCATAAGCAGAGATTTGGTCGGACGGCTTGTCGATCACACAGCTGAGGCCCTGTCGAGGCTCGCAGCCGACGATGAACTCATTCTGCAACTGACCTTTTCGGAGTCTCAAATAGTAGATGGTTCAGATACGAAGCCTTTTAGAGGGACCGTAGGCTATTTGGCTATCATAATTTACGGACCCAAACGTCGGTCCGACGACGTGGGCTATTTCATGACCCAATGCGGCTACTATCTGGAAGACCCAACTGCATGTGATAGGAATGTTCCATACATCAATCCCCAGTGCCTTTTCAGCTTTCACGAGGACCCGCCTATGACGTTCGATCTGCCCCAGACACAAATGAGTGGTATCGACCGTCTCCCAAACAGGGCTTTGGACATTCTAGCCGGATTCGAGACAACCCAGCATCTTGCAAAAGCTTTTACCCCAGCTGCTCTACGAACAACTTTAAAAGAGTACGTCCGAAACAACTGCTGCACGCAACTTGCTCACTTGCTATGAACAGGCACCAACGAGAAGCACTCACGTTCTTCAAGAGACGGGAACAGGGTCTGCATCCAAGCGACAATGCCATTGGCATCTGGTCACACCGGTCAGATATAGAAGGGGATAATGTGTACGATAATGCGAGCTTGCGCTTTGCAGTCTATATGCTAACCGCAGCGGTGCCAGATTTGTCAATACCTTCACGGATAGCACACAGTCTTCACTGCCTCCCATTTGGAGAGGCGGGCTTCTTGCCGATGACATGGGCCTCGGTAAAACTTTGAGCATGATTGCTTTAATTGCTTCAGATCAAGACTGCAATACTGGAAATCTGCCCCCAGCAGCGTACAGCGTTGATATAGGCGAGCTTCATTCTACCCTCATCGTAGTACCGCTGAACGGTGAGGGAAACTGCCATTCGCTCTTACGTCTTACTAACCTCTTTCCAGTCCTTGCTGTCTGGGAATCGCAACTGAAAAGGTGAGCCTCCAATCGTTGTCTCACCAATGACTTAAACTAAGCGTCCCTAGCCATGTGCATACGGGCAGACTAACCTGGTTTACTCACCATGGCAAAAACCGGCTCCGGCTTTCGAACGCTGTGGAACCCCCTAATATTGTTTTTACTACTTATCAAACGGCCGAACGGGAGAAACGGAGCAGCAAACCCCACCACGGGTCCATATTCTCGTACCACTGGAAACGTATTATTCTCGACGAAGGTATGAGTCTCATCCAGTGAATCCCCGCTAGAGCTGCCCTGATATTGACACTCACTCAGCTCACATCATTCGCAACTACAAGACTGCGACTGCCCAAGCCATTGCGACCCTACGTGCAACATCAAGATGGGCAATGTCTGGCACGCCGATACAAAACGATCTTACCGATTTCCTTGGTCTGTTCAAATTCCTCCACTTCGCTCCGTATGATGACCCGAAAGTCTTCGACGACGAAATTTCGAACCTATGGCGGAGCAAGCCGGTCGAAGAAGCTACGGAGACATTCAAGAAGCTGCTTTCGTGCGTCATGATTCGTCGTACAAAGGCGATCCTAGACTTGCCGAGTAGGGATGACCAAATCATTCGGCTTTCCTTCAACCATCTCGAGGAAGAACATTACCGTCGAGTGGAACGACCAGTGGCTGAGATGTTGGACAATAGCGCAGAAGAAGAGAGCCATAACACGAGCAACTCTTGGTTGCATGTAATTCAGCAGATCAACAAACTACGACTGGTCTGCAATTTAGGCACGTTCATTCCTTCGCGTCAGCTGGGCTTGGTGCAACAACCTGAAGGAAGCGAAGGTGCGCTATCAATTCTAGCCGCTCGTCTCTCCATGGGAGGAGAAACGTGTGGGCAGTGCTTGCAACCCATCGAGTTGTCACCATCCGGAAACGAACTGGAGGGCTCGATGTCTCCCAATGTGTACTATTCAGCTTGCCATCGCGTATTCTGCGCAGACTGCTCGCTTCTTTCACAGTACCAAGCACCCGAGCCGTGCGCATGCTCAAATCGGTCACCTTCTTGCTCGCTTCGCCCTCTTTTGCCTCTGCTATCGACACCAAGACTTACACTCACTGGAGATTATTCCCCGTCTCGAATGGAGACGCATACCACCAGCCAGATCTCGAGCAAAGTGCGCGCAGTCATCTCGCAGATAAAAGCGCACCCAAAGGAAAAGAAGTAAGCAGTCTCTATGCCAATCACTAGCTCAAATGGGTCTTTAACTGAATCCTGCTAGTGTCGTGTTCTCATCATGGACATCAAGTCTAGACATGGTGCAACGAGCCCTCCAACACGAAGGTGATCAATTCGTCCGAATCGACGGCAAGGTAGCGACCAAGAAGCGGCAATCAGCTATACACCAGTTTCACAACGACCCCAACATCCGCGTCATCTTGATTACCATTTCATGTGGGGCTTGCGGGTAAGCTGCCATAGATTGCACGCGTGATAATGTGCAGAACTGATATTCAACAGGCTCGACCTCACTGCGGCATCGCGGGTGCACCTACTCGAGCCCCAGTGGAACCCGTCCCTAGAAGAACAGGCACTAGCCAGAGCACACCGACTGGGACAAGCGCATCCAGTTACCACAATTCGATACGTGATGAGGGATTCGATCGAAGAGGTACGACCCCATGTCCCCGCAACCAGGTCCTCGCGTGTCAGGGTACGCCAGAGGCTCCCAAGCTGACACTATTGATGCAGCACATATTGAATGTTCAGGACCGCAAGAAGATCTTAGCCACTACTTTGCTTTCCAATAACTCGTCGTTGAAGGTAAGAGATCCCCGTTCTGAGACTAGCAGATAGTACTGCGGGCACTCTACTCAAAAACAAGTTTGTGCTAATGTAGATGCCGCACGCAGAACCTTCGACAATTGTTGCACAGAGAATAAGTGTCCGATATCCGGTCAGACTCTGCTTTCGAAATACAGTAAACGACACGAACTGCCAGAATCGGTGATAGAAACGCTGTTGAATAGTTTAAGATAGCAAAATTTTACATAGCAAAATCCCCTCCAAAACTCGCCGCCCTTCTCCGCCTATCATCACCCCGACTCCCACTCTTCCTCAATACCGCCTTCTCGGGCCCCGCATGACCATACCCAGACCCAGACCCATTCGCACCCGCACCAACGCCATACCCACCACCCCACCCCGCACTCACCCCCGCAAACGCCTTCTCGCCGTCCCCATCGAAACCCATATCAAGCTCATACGGCTTCCGCCTCCGGATGACCTGGTACCCGCGATCAAGCTCGACCTCGACGGCACAGCGCACTTTCAGCGCACCGACAGCGGGCCAGACACTCCGCTCGCCCCTCAAAATCCACGCATCCAGCGCCTCAGGCGTGGGATTCTCCAGTAGTCTGAAGAAGTCGCCTGGACTGAGTTCCGGAACGAGCGTGAGGCTTGCACCAGGGACATCTTCGTCGAGGAGGAAGCGACGGATAGAGGGGGGCAAGATGCCGAGGTCGTTGAGTTGGTGGAGACGGTGTTGGATTTCCATTACGATGAGGCGGAGGAGCGGGAGGGAGAAATTGTATATGTAGGATGTTTGCTTTGGGTTGGGGTGGTGCAGGTCAGAGCGGAGGAAGGGGGCGAGATAGGGACGCGCTTGCGAGACGATGAAGTGGTTTACGTTGAAGAGTTCGGCGATGCGGTGGAGGGGGCTTTCGCGGGTGTCGGAGTACGACGCGTGGGTCCAGGGGCGGAACGTGGTTTCTGAGGCGGGTTGCCAGGGGATGATGTTTCCGGTGTCGTCTTTGCAGAGAAGTGTGACGGGTTGGTAGAGCGTGGATGAGGAGGCGTTGGAGGCGAGTGCTGCGGACCAGATGAGGACGTTAGGAGCGGTGAGGTAGTTCAGGAGGTTTGGCACGCCGCCTCCGCCGGTGGTAGAAATGGTAATGTTGAGGACGCGTTTCGTTTTGAAGTAGGCTTCTTGGAAGGTGAGATCTTCAACATTGGCGCGGACGACTTTCTCGAGTACGCCGACGTCGAGGAAGTAGCCTTCGCGGAGGAAGCGCTTCACGCGACGGACGAGGGTATGCCACCATCCGGTATGTTTGGGGTCGTTTTGACCTTGGCCTTGTTTCTTGCCGCTCTTTGTGAAGGCGGTGAGATTGATGCTGCTTCCTTTGAGGAAATCGAGGAGCTCGTCTTCGGTGTGGACGCCGACGAGGGCGGCGATTAGGGCGCCGGTTGCTGTTCCAGCGATGATGCGGGGGAGGAGGCCGCGGAGGTGGAGGGCTTTGACGACGCCGAGATGGCAGAGGCCGAAGATGGCTCCGCCTTGTAGGACGAGCGCAGACCGTCCGAAGGCTTGCCGTGTGTCGTGTATGACGTTTAATTTCGTCTGGTTCGTAAGCCCGCTCGTCTTCGTGACGGGGTAATTCGAAACGTGGTCGACCGCAAGCGCAAGCTGCGTGATGTAATCCTCAATCAACAGCTTGGTTCCGGCATACGCGCGATTGAATAACCTCGGCGCCGTGATGTTTCCAAGATTCCGTACCAGACCGCTACGCAAGAGGGAGACGAGCCCGAGTATATCATCCTCATCGCGGACCTCGTAGATGGCCTGCAGACGCTCGTAGATGAGGCGGTAGTCGTAGTGTTTCGAGGTTGGGTTCTGGCGCCACAGGTCGTACCCGAGGATCTCGTCGAGCTGGAAGGCAGCGGCTTCCCATTCTTCGAAGAGGCGGGCTTCGGCGAGGGATTCGAGGAGGATGTCGCGAGGGGACTTTTTGGTGTACCATCTGTGGAGTTTCTGGCAGTACCTGTTAACGAACCATCCCATCTCGAACCAAACAACAATATACCCAATCTCCAAACGGATTGAGTGTGAGCGTGACTGTCGTTGAAAGTGCATTCAACATACCAACTGCCAAAAGAACACCACCTCCAGAAAACAAGCCAGCACGTTCCTTAAGCTTGCGGCACCGCTGGCCCACGTCGGAAGCGTCGTCGACGACATGCTTGGACTTGTTCGTATATGGCAGGCGACATGTCGGTCGCGTCTACTACTATTTGTCGGCGTTCCGGGGATGTAGAGGGATTGGGCGTTGGTGCGGGAATGCCGCTTTGAGCCCGGACGGCGCCCGCTTTCACATGTTTGCGCGTGTCTCGGGGTGAGACGGTCGGGATGAATGTGATTGTGGCTAGAGCATTGTGGCGGTGTTGATTAGTCATGTGGCCGCTCTTGACATCGACGTCGTCTTGTCTCTTCCCTCATCTTTTCGCGCCCGCATACTTTCGTCGACACATATCGTCCATGATCTGAACACAGGATGATCTGTACGATTCTTCTATTGACGCCAATGGCATAGCCTGCGCTCCCTTGAGTCCTTCCTGTAGGATTACCTCATAACCATGCACATCCTCAGTGCTCACACCAGCATGTAAGCTAAAGCTAACTGCGGCTGCTAAGCCCGCCGTGGGCCCACCAATCAATTATCGAGCGGCATTCTTTATATCGCACTTTCACGAGCAGAAGGAGCTGGGCTTTAGAGTTACCTCGCAATGACGGGCGGTTATGGAGGCAGACATGCTTGAAGCAGTGGCCGAATCGAAGTTGACCATGCAAAGGGGTCGGAGCCGGGAAGGTAGATGTCATGGATGCGCACATGTTACCACCATCCCAGTCCGTCCGTCCGTTCCGGGACCTCCAAGGTGCTGCCAACGTTGATTGCAACGCCTTCCTTTACCGAACATTTTCGACCCGTTGTGGAACCAACGAGATCTACGTCTTCTGCTGAATTCTTGGTCGCGCATATGACTGCACATGACGGAGCGAGCCGTGTAGTTCTCGATCAACTTGTCATCAAAAAAGGAAAGAGACCCCTCGATGCAGCTATCCCAGGCCACGCGCCAGGTCAGCCACCATCTACCCTCTCTGTTGAAATTCGAGAACATACGAAGTTCGTAATAGGGGTCGTTGCCGGAGAAGTTCGCCCACCTCATGTCATAGAGGGTGGACACCAGTCTGGTTCATGTCGTCCAAATTTTGTATTTCCAATGAAAGAAAGCCGAGTGTTGAGGAATGGCGCAAGCTCCGTGCTTCGGAAGTGATGGTGACGGACAAGAGTGGGGTGGGCGCGTATGTGTCGTTGCGCGGGCTCGAGAACGCCGGCGGCGGCATTGACGGCTCCTACACAGGCCACAAGGAGAAATGCGCCGTTTGTACGAAAGTGCATTTGCGCGAAAGAGTGTACCAGTCCTAATACGCGACAACTACGATGACCCACCAGTCAAGCATCCTCTAATTAAACTCAAATGATCCATCTGTCCTGAAATACACTTCTCTGTACCACATCTCCAGCCTCGTAGTTCACGCAGGTGAGCTAGTGACGCACAGACCGACGCACAGACAACCCGCACCTCCGAGAACTCCGCAAGCCGAGCTGTACCAAAGCTCCCCACACTTCACCATCACCTCTCTCCAAGCCATCCAGCCCAAAACGAATCAAATTCCGTACCGATTCCCCGCATCCTTCATCTAGCACACTGTAAAGCTCGTCTCAACAATGCCACCCTTCTGGACAATTGGTTGCCTCTACGGCGCCTCCAGCGTCATGCTCGGCGCATTCGGCGCGCACGGATTGAAGAAACACATAGCAGATCCAGCGCGGTTGACGAATTGGGGCACCGCGGCGCAATATCAGGTACGTCTTGTCTTTCTCCCTCTCTCTCTCATTGTTCCCCCTGTTCCCCAGCACACCCATCACCCCGCAAACACACCCCACCCACGCACAACCGCTAAAGCAACACACAGCTCATCCACTCCGCCGTCCTCACCCTCGCCGCCGTCGCCGCCCCACAAAACACCATCGCCATGTCGCTCCTCACCGCCGGCATGACCATGTTCAGCGGCAGTATATACCTGCTCGTGCTGGACCCGCAACGGTTCAAGTTCATGGGGCCTGTCACGCCGCTTGGGGGGCTTTGCTTAATTGGCGGGTGGGTTGCGCTGGCTGTGGGGCGGAGGCCGGTGTTTCCTAAGGTCAGGTAGTTAGGAAGAGAAGGGTTTTGTAGGATATTTGTATTTGTTTTGATCAAGAGGTTGGATGGGGATTCGGTTTGGGATAGTTCGTTATGGACGGCAGGCATGAATTGGATACGTCTACACTCTGAGTTACTGCTTCGTTGCGAGTCATATAACATTGGACATGAGCATGGGATCACTAAGCAGCCGAAAATTCGCCCATTGTACGTGCCCCGTAGGTCCCCGGGCCTAGACGTCGGATCCGGATGAACGGACACGCGCTATCCCGCAACCACACCACTCTTCACACCCTACGCAGCCGGCCTAACGCTCTGCGGATTCCAGAAAACCTCCTTCGGATCCACCGCCTTCTTGACCTTCTGCAACCTCGCCAAATTATCCCCCCAGTACAGCTCCGGTCCTTTGTCCCCCAAAGCAGGGTCGACGTACCCGGCATAAGCACCGAGTTCGCGCCCCACGCCCTCCGCAACAATCGTATTCAGACCAGTGAGGAATTTCCGGATCTTGTCATCCACGCGGCCGAACAGATTAACGGCGTAGGCTTGGTGGTAAAATAGCGCGTCGCGGTGACCATAGGCCGTCGCATCCGGAGCATAGTCGTTGATCTTCCCGCCTTCGAGGTCCCAGATGAGAAACCAGATTGGCGTGCCCTTATCCGTGGAGTCGATGAAGTTGAAGAGTTTGTCCACGGCTGCGTCCGGGAGAAGGTCATCCGCAGTATACGCAGCACTCTTCGCGTAGAAGTTACTCTGGACCCCGCCTACGAGCTCCAACGCAATGTCCTCAGCCCAATGTCCCACGACGCCCAGCCAATCATCCAAAACGACTACATTCTCCTTTTTACTGGGGAGCCGCGAGGAGATGTTCAGACTGTCGAATTCAGCCTTGGGACCGAAGTAGGTGCCTGTTACGACGACTCCGAGTTCAGTTATGATGAATTGCGTGGCGAATTTCCGCGAGAGGGTGGGGTCGGCAATGAGGGCCTGCCACTTTTTGAAGGCGTTGGCTTTGGCGGCAGCATTGCCGGCTTGGATGCTGTACGAGTATAGGACGGTTTCTCCCGGTTCGGGCTGGGTGCGGACCTGTATTCGGTCAGTACGTGCGGAGCTCGAGGACTGGAAAAGCGGACCTTGAATTCCGTGATGATGCCGAAACTCGCGCCAGCGCCCTTCAACGCCCAGAACACGTCAGCATTCTGCTTCTCCGACGCGCGCACAATCGACGAGTTAGCCAGTACAACTTCGACTTCTTCAACGTGATCGAGTGCAGCTCCCCACATGCGCGAAGAAGGCCCTAACCCCCCGATCGTAGCATGTCCCCCAATCCCGACTTGCGGACAGGTGCCATGAGCCATCGCGCGTTTGCCATTCTCATGAAGACGATCGGTCACATCGCCGAGGAGTGTGCCGCCGCCGATGGTAGCTTGCCAGGAACTCTTGTCCATGGAAAACTGCTGAAAATGTTTCAAGTCAACAACGATGGCGTTGTCTTGACCACCGATAGCTTTTACTATATCAGCATGTATTTCCAAGATGTTGGACACGAGACTTACCATAGTTTGCAAACGAATGGCCTCCACTTCTCGGCTGTACCTTGAGCGAGTTGTCGACAGCACATTTCACTATCGCCGCAACCTGCTCTGCGGACTGCGGATACGTGACTGCCGCAGGTTTAACGGGAATATCAAGGTTGTACGGCTTGACGTGGGAGATTTGGTAGCCAATTGTTGCGGAAGTAGCCAGAAGGGCTTTGTTACCACCGACGGCAGCTTCCAAGCATTTCTGCACGGCGGAGCTATTCGTGTTACCCATAGCTCGATCGATCCACCACTACTCGTTGGTAGAAAGAGAAGATATAAAGAGCGAAAGTGTGCGAGAAATGACCGTGAGCGATGTCCAAAGCAAAGCGGGAGACGCGCGCAATATAAACAACTACACATTCAGCACCTTCCTATAAGTTGCGGAAATTGATGGCACACATGCTCTACCGACAACATGGCATTCGCTCCCCGCGCATGCGAACGTTGGACCCAGCAACCCATTCCCTGCGGACCAACAAACAGTCCGCCAATGTGAAGGCCGCGCACTGACCTTGGCATTGGATCTGGCACGGTCGCGCGAAACGTTGGCGAGCGTAACATGGCGATGAAAGCTTAGGAAGCAGCGCATTCGCGGACATTGGGTGGCAAGATGTAGCCAGGGTTGTGTTTGCTTGGATCGGGGCGGGCATGTTATTGGTGGGAAGCGAGGGCGGCTACGTTGGCTGCCATGTTCGACGGCCGTTGGAAACTTGAATAGACCGCCAGCGGTACGCTTGTAGTGCTAGCCACGAACTTGAATTCATGTTTCGTAATGGCTGCCTGCTCGTTTCCTGAGCGTTGTGCTGACTCACGGAGTCCAGTCGTGGTAGGTCGATATTAATTGCGGTAATTAGCGTGTCGCTTAACCGGTGTGGCGTAGGGTCGCGGGCGTGCAGGGCGGTAATTGCAATGCAAGGCGAGTGTTGTGTGACCTGCCTGTGTAGGGTAAGAAAGTAGGTGGCGAAGGCGAGGCTGTGTCGAAGTAGTTGATGAACGCCTGGATGCTGACATCCGCGAGATGCTTACCGGAACAGAAGCTATGACGCAATGCTCGTAGTAGGCGTGCTATTACTACATCCAGGCACCCCATTGCGTTGTACAAGTAGGAATTAACCGTAAGGCTGAGCACTGTGTAATAACACACGGCGGCTGTGCGTGTTCGTATTCGTATCGACCTCTTGTATAAACGTGCAACTCCCAGAGAGGATGACACCACACCAGACTTCTTGATCCCCAAGGCACTCTCCTATTTGCACTACCTCGAAACGAGTCCTCTACCGAAGACACTATTGTTCACATCCATCGAGGTCCACACCACGCAAATTAACAACTACAACCGTCACAATGCCGATCGACCCCTCAGCTCGAAAGAACGGCATCGACCTCTACTACGCCTCACCCCTCGACGTCGCGCTGTACGAGCAGAAAGAGGAGGAAAAGCGAAAAGAGGAGCAAAAGCTACGCGGGTACGAGTCTGAGACTTCAATCACCAAGGCAGAGAAGACCCCAGAACAGCTAAAAGCGGAGAAGAAGGCGGAAAGGAAAGCCAAGGTGAAGGGGTATATTTTGTCTGTCATGGGCGCTGGAGGACCGGTGGGGTGCGCTAGTAGTGCTTAGGTGGTGATACTACTTGGTCGCTGATGGAGTTGACGGTATTTCGAGATGCGTCTTTCAGGAGCGTATTGGATAGGTTGATGCTGCTTGAGATAGCAATATGCCGTTAAACGTAAATATAGGTTTGGTAGCTAGATATCCTGGAAGGGATTAACACAAGTCCTGATTTTGTGCTATTTTCTGCGTTGCCTCCCGTACCACTAGGTCACGTTGTCGCGCGGTGTATCTCAAAGTCGTCGAGACAGACCTGGAGAGGGTAAACAATCCGAACAAGAAAAAATCGAAACCGTCTGCGCGCTAGACTGGTGTTGGTGTTGTGAATCATGCTGTGGTAGTTTAATATGATGTTGCGACTGCGTAGGAGGGGAAAAGTTTGTTATATGTGCACCATTCTGCGACTTGTGCTGACTTTTGCACTCCGAGGACCTTGGTAAGATGGAAGAAACATGAGCAACTCGGCGGGCTTCGAGTGGCTAGTTACACGACCAGATCGTGCTTAGTCATCCCATCCACAATCAGTCAACCTTCCTGCTTCAACGTCGACGCACTTACCACTGCATCAAATCTCGGTGGCAGCCAGGTTCAGTACGAAAATGAGCGGTGCCTGACAGTCTGTCCGCTCTTCACAGCAACTGACAGTGCAACACCCGCATTCCATCGCTTGCCGGTCCCGTCTAGACTAGCAGCCAAAAGTATATTGCAAAAGCCGACCTTTCCGCAGCGTACTTGCTCCTCCGTCTTGGAAAGATCTACCGGGTTGTCTGAGCTGCGGCGTCGAGACGAGTCGAAGATCCGCGATAAGAGTTGCTTCCCACTGATAACGGAACTAGGCGACCCCTCACGAAACATCGAGCTACATGAAGCTATCCGATAGCCCTGTGTTGGTCAGCGCTTGCTGCGTGGCTACGTAAATTATTTTCATCATGATGTATATACACTGTGCCCTCGTGTTCATCTTTGGACTGACGTTGCATTATGGAACAAATCACGGTACTAAAGCACCATGTGCTAGATGCACCTCTGGGACACGGAGCAGTGCTATTTGCGGTTGTGGTCATTTTCGTCTTTGTCTACAAGGTCCGTGGATATAAGCTTTCGAGAAGCTTTACTAAGGAAACGCAGGTTACCACCCGCACCGACATCCCCTTCATCAAAGGACTACCCGAGATCCCTGGTGCGCTCCCTCTTGTCGGCCATCTCCTCCAACTAGGCGACGACCACGCAACCGTTTGCGAAAAATGGTGGCGGCAGTACAACCACTCGGTCTACCAGATCCGTCTCGGAAATACCCGCGCCGTTGTAGTCAACTCCTTCGCAGACTGTAAGAAGATGCTCGTCGGCAACTCACAGGCACTGATCGACCGCCCCACGCTCTTTACCTTCCATGGTGTCATCAGTTCTACCAAAGGCTTCACCATCGGAAGTTCGCCTTGGGATGACAGTTGTCGAAACAAACGCAAAGCAGCGAGTACGACGCTTAACAAGGCGATGATGAAGAACTACTACCCCATGTTCGACCTCGAATCGTATTGTATACTGCGTGATCTACACCGCGACAGTGAAGACGGCGAGATCGAAGTCAGCGTCAGACCGTACATTCAACGCTACGCGCTCAATACTACGCTGACGCTCTGCTACGGCATTCGCATGGACGAAGTGTACGACACTTTGCTCCGCGAGATCCTGCACGTGGGCTCAGCTATCTCGCTGCTACGTTCCGCATCGGAGAATTACCAGGATTACATACCTCTGTTGCGGTACCTGCCCAATAACGAGAAGAACGCGAGGAGCAAGGATCTGCGCGATAGACGGGACAAATACCTGGACGAATTGCTGAATAAGGTCAGAGAGATGATCGAGAAGGGGACAGACAAACCTTGCATTAGCGCCGCTATCCTCAAGGATCAAGAATCGCGTCTCACGGGTGTTGAGGTGGGGTCGATATGTCTGTCCCTTGTATCGGGCGGCTTCGAAACCATACCTGGGACTCTAGTCTCGTGCATCGGTTCGCTTGCAACAGCAGCCGGACAAAAATTCCAGGACCGCGCGTACGAGGATATTAAGCATCACCATCCTGATCTGAAGGCAGCTTGGGCCAGCGAATTTGAGAGAGAAGATGTCCCGTATCTGAATGCTATCGTCAGAGAGGCGGGGCGGTACTATACGGTCAGCAGTATGAGTCTGCCGCGGAAAACAGTCTCGGAGGTGGTGTGGAATGGGGCGGTTATACCGAAGAAAACCATGGTGTTGATCAACGCGCAAGCCGGAAATCATGGTTCGATAGATCTCACCCATCCTCATGATCGATTTGACTAACACAAGTTTCCAGATATCGACCACTTCGGTCCCAACGCCGCAACATTCACCCCGGAGCGCTGGCTCACCCGCACCAGCACTTCCTGGGCCGAAAAACCCACTGCCAGCCCAGCACACCACTCCTTCGGCGCAGGCTCGCGTTCCTGCCCGGGCGCCATCATCGCATCCAAACTCATCTACTCTGCACTGTTCCGATTGTTGTCCCTGTATAAGATCGAGGCGTCGTCGGATGCGCCGCCAAACACGGATTATGTAGATTACAATGAAATTAAGAGTGCGTTGGTGGCTATTCCCAGGGACTTTCGGGTTCGGCTTGTACCGAGGGATGGGACGGGGGAGTTGGCGAGGAAGGTGTTGGGGGCGGGGAGGGAGAGAACTGGTGGATTTTATCGGGAGTGAGAGGTTTTGTGTGTTGGCGATATATGATACGTAACTAAGACGCCATGCTTGTCTACGTCTGATCGACCATTCAACCTAAAGTTTTGTTTCTATATTACCCTGTTACCGCCGTACTACTCTCAATCTCTTTTCACAACCTAAAACCCTGCTTGCTTTGCGATGTCCAACGCTCTCTGGAATCGCTCGGATTTGGATATCAACTCGTTCCTAGCGCTCGAAGTTGCAAAGTTCTCGCCGGCAATCTCCATCAGCAAATCGTCATCGAGAACGCTGATCAGCTCAGGCGATAAATTCTTTACAGGACCACCTGGGCCTAGGAAGTGTCGTTCAGTCACTTGGAGTACTACGTTGTCGGTGAAGCGTTTTATCGCGACTTTGTAGTACGCTTTGAGGATGTCGTGGATGTCGTTGACTGCTTGGTCCTCGTTGCTGAGATGAACACTTGCCAGCACTCTGGCCATATTGAAGTTGCTGCCGTCGTCAAATCCCTTCGCTTTCAATCTAGCAACAACCCGCTCTTCGCGAATAGTAGATAGCGACTCAGCGTAATACTGGTTAACTGTTTGAAGAATTCCACCTCTTTCATCCTTCAAAATTGTGGACAGCTGTTCGCAAACAACATCGTAGGTCGTCTGGCCTCCTTTAGATAGCGTAAATTTGAGTTTCTCTCTCAAATCTTCATCAGAGATCATTCGTTCAAAGGCGACTGCATTGAATGCGAGAACAGCCGCCTTGACTTTCTCCAGGTAATCGTTCGCGATTGGTTCCCACGGTTTCGACTGTTGGCGGAATATATTCTCAACAACCACCGGGTTGACCGTTCCAGGTAACTCCGCTCCGCGGGAATCGCGATAGATTTCTCGTATCCACTCAAGTATGCCTTGATTTTCGTCGATAAAGGCGGCATATTCTGGGTCGATACTCCCCTCTACCGTGAGAAAGGCCTTCAAGTGTCCTTTAAGTGTCATAGCCTCTGCAAAACTATCATTGATGTTTTGTAAATGCATACGAAGCTTGAGCGGACTTTTTGAAACGAGTTCCGGGTCGTAATTTCCATTCAAAGCACGCTCGACTTCTTGCCGATATGTGGTTGCGAGACGTGTTAGAAAACGCCGTTGGTCCGCACTTGTTTGACGCGACGGTCCCAGCAGTTCTAGTTCTTTCAGCGTGCTCGAGGATAGCTCTTCGATGTCCTTGACGAGTCCTGGGAATTCGTTGCAAATGTGCTTGTAAAGAAGGTTTCCGAGGAAGGCTTTCAGCGCATATATTCCAACGCGATCCTTCTTCAGAGCTGTCCAAGGGGGGACCGATCCGAAGAAGTTCTTCTCGCGCTTATGACGGTCTTCGATCGTTACCCCGTCCTTGATTTCCTGCGTGGATCGATTCTTCACGACAAACCAGCCATGGGTCAGTCGTTCGACCTCATTCTGGGCAATGCGAAGTACCTATCCTCCATCAGTGCGGTCTTTTAAAATCCATTGTAAATGCGTACACCTTGCTCATCCCCGGCCTGTAAAGCGTCGCATTTGGTAATGATTCCAACCGTACGTTTGCCCGCAGGATCGGCAGCACGAGCCATAGAAAACCTAGGTGTTCGTAAGCGTCAGTGCCTAGGGTTGGCAGAAACAAGACTCACACTTCCTGGTTGGCAAGATTGTTGCGAGCATCCATCACAGCCCTAACACTATCTCAGACAACGTTACATTCGGAATTTGAGAGAGTTATACAGAATTACCGTCCGCTTATCGATCATATAACCTTCAATGAGCTTACGTATTATCCCGCGGTCCTCCTCTGTCTGATATTTGGTAGGGTCTTGGAGGTAAGAGAGAGTCTCATCCACTAGATGACATACATTACTTACTGTGAAATAGCCCTGGCACATCGACGACGCTGAGATGGTGATGTTCCGGCCCAGACAATTCGATCTTCAGGATGTCATCAGAGAATCGCTTCTCGAGGTCCTCAAGATCCTTAGTGCTCGGACCAGGTATGCCCATGCATTTCGCAGCCTAAACTTGGTGAGCATTTCACCACTTTAGTAGCTTCCAGTACACACCTCGTCAAAGACTTCTTGGAATTCTTCGCTGCCGAATTCTTCGATAGAAAACTTTCGTTCGAATTGATTCAAGCGAGTCTTGAGGTCTTCGTCCGCTTGAGCACTTGGACCAGGAATGATCGTGACTCTCACTTCCGCATCTGTGGATGGCGCTCGACGAAGGACGATCTGGGTCGCAAAACGCGTACAGAGGTCACTAGCAATGGGAAACGAGAGTCCTGTGAGTCCCTCTAGAAGCGATGACTTCCCACTAGACTGATCTCCAACGACGACAAGCTGCGCACGCAATCAGCCGGTTGTCTTTGCACCAGGTGAGGACATACCTGGGGGAGGGAAACGTTCTCGCTGACCCCAAGCTCGCGGATCTTGTCGATTTTGCCAAGGATTAGTATTCGTTTCTCGTTGTCGAGGTCAGCAACATCAGCGAGTCCTAGTGCTTGTCTTTTTGTCATCTTATTCAATGAGTTGGTGGATATCTGTTAATGACAATTTAGTTGTAATGTGGTGAAAAAAGTGGCAGCAGTTATCCTCATGCTCAATTTATGTAAAGGCCGTGAGTTGGGCATGCTCTGGCAGGGAGAACCCCACTCCTAATTTAATTCCTGCATTGTTCGCGTTGAAACATGTAACGATGGAATGTAGGACAATGCAAGTAGCCAAATCAATAGTTAAGAGCTTTTGAGTCGAGCGTTGAACTTTGTATCTTGGTTACGCGAGGGTTCGCAGTGTAAATGTGGGAATTCCAACGGCATGCAATTCGGGGCTCCTGTGCGGCACTACTCACTCTTATTGTAAAGTTTACCTCACCCTCTTAGTACCGGCCAACGCAAAAGTAGCAGGCCGGGGGAAAGGACGGACCCGTCATCTTGAATCAGGTTCGTTTCCAGTGCTTGAGGGCTGCTAGGTGGCGAAGCAAGCTGCTGAAATGGTTTATTCTTATTGGGTGGTGTTCATCGCAGAAGCAGTAAATTCGCGATACAAGGCAAAATGAAAAGTAATGTAAGGGTTTCGTCCCGAGTCCCTTGAAACACAAACAGGCTGCTGTGACCAGAGCGGGATTGCAGTAAGGATTATTCTTATGTGCACAAGTAGAGGAAGAAGGCGCTAGTGAATTAGGCAACCGTCAGGCAAAAAGATGGTACAACATCTAGATCGTAATGTGCAACCTAGTGGAATGAGCCACCGCTGTGACAGTACATTGGTGTAACTATACTTCTCACATTGCAAGGAACATTCTCGTAGAATGTAGATCACGTCATGCCGGCTTTGCGGCATGGTGCGCATTTCAGCATGCCTATGAAAATCTGTTTCTACCCAAACCGAGTTCAACCCTATATCCCAGTCGCTCAAACCACGCTCGACACTGAGGCGCCCCCATAAGTAACACCGCAATCATTCGAAAAGTACCCGGGTTATTCTTCGACATTCCTCCCCCATGCTTTCGCAGTCTCCTTCTGATCCGTCGGTGTTCGTAGTTACCATCCACAGAAGGTTTACGGATGAAAGCAATGTAGTCATTGGTGAGATGTTCGCCTTAACAAGCCATCCTATCGACAAAGTTGATGATTCGGTCCTGCGTAGTTTCGGTTGCATCTATGATTCCATTCTTGTCTAGGCGTGGGCCGAAGTAGTCAGACGAGAGGACCGATTCATCCGTCATAGCAGGCATGCCCGGTAAAGAACCGTAGCGTGCCCTCGGCAGTCCAGCTCTCTCAGAGTGTCTACGTCTGCTACGGTGGCTTGGTGGATTTTGACTTCGGCTTCTGACGGTAGGACTTGGCATCCCGAAGAGAACTGTGTGTACAGAGTTGATGCAATAGTAATGTGAAAGCAGTTGAAATTCTTCTATAGTCGCGATACGGGTATACCAAGCAGGGTGGCAAACAACAAAAACGACAGCAACCATCCCGTGATTTCAATACCAAATACTCCGCGTTCGGTGATGCGGAATCGCTTCTTCGCCCGCGCTCTCTTTCTCCTTTGCCAAGTCGTAGAGGAAGAAGTCGATCAAGATGGTGTTGATCTTTACGTCTGGTTGGAGTTTGACGATCTCGCGACGGATCTGCTCGATGGCCCATATGCTGCATCCTATTCAAAAGTCAGCGCATGATTTGAGGTATAGATGATAGTTGTCACCTCTTATTTGCAACTCCCAGGAGTGGCCAGATGGAATGATCTCCTGGCGCTTCATGCGCGCTTCTAGCGGCGGGCAGTATGATATCACTCCCAGCGTATGAAGCATTTGCGGAACGCGGTAGTCTAAAGGATTAGCCTCATTAATTGAATCTGATTCTGGGAACCTACCTGCAAACATGGTGATCTTGTCGATGTCGTTGAACTCGCCGTATCCTTCTCCTTCGAAGGCGGCCCAGAGATCGGCGACGAAGATCTGTGCTCGCTTCAAAAAGCGGACCTTCTTTCGCTCAAAGGTCCCCTCGTCCCTGAAGCAGGGGAAGTGTTCGGCGAGCAAATTCACCAGACCTGCTGCTGAGCCTTTGGCCTCTTTGATGAGTGTTGTGACGCTACTGTCGAATTCCTGTAACGTTAGACCGCGAACTTAACGGGGACTTTTCATAGTAATGACAGAACCGCATACCTCTTCCAGTATCAGCCCAGCTTCCCGCAGACACTGCATACGCTCCTCGAACATAGGAATCTCTTCTGCTGTATCCGATCGGAACACCTTTCTCAGCACTTCGTCGCTGCACTTCTCTTCGTCGACCCAAAAGTCGGGACTGGTGATGGGGATATCTTCATCAAGTGCTCTCCGCAACGCCGCAACCAGACTGAAATACCCAGTCCACCTCTTGTACCTGTAGCTAACAGAGAACCTTTCCTCCTCACTCTTCTCACTCCAGAAGCTGAAGTTCAGAAGGTCCATCGTGAAGATGAAGTTGACCGTGCTCTCATCTTTCGATTTGGGATGAAGTTCTTGCTCGGCCCATACTTTCGTGCTGTACTCCCTCTTCTGCATCTCTTCTCCAATAGCAATGGCGGCGAGCTTGGTGTACTGCATGTTCAGCGCCACATCGGTGCTGTTATCGCAGATGAATTCGGCATTTTGGAGGACCTTGGTTTCGGGAGGAGCATTCGGATCTGCGGGACCGATTCCGAATCTGGCTCGGAGAAGATCCATGAGCCCATGGTCTACCTCGTCGTCGGACATCTTGGTCGGTCGCTATTCAGTACGTTTGTGGAGGAGGAAACCTTGTTTAGTCGTGTCCCAATTCAGGCGGCTTTGACGGTCTGTGCGATGGGTAATTCGGTGACGAATGACAGGGCAGCGTTTGAGCGATAACGGCCGGGCCTCACCACAAGGAACGCTTACACCGAGAAGACAATACTCGAAGGGCAAAGGTAAGAAAAACCTGCAGGACGTATTGCGGGCCGTTTCAACTCCAATTCACCTCCACCTCGCAGGGCTGAGCTAACCACCTGCCAAGACTTGAGGCTCGTCGCGCTTTCCCAGATTAGAAGCTTTGCAGTAAGCGGTCCGTGCCCACCGTGACGTCCAACAATCCAACCTCCGGAGCCGCTCGCCTCGGTACTTTCAATCCTGACCTTTGCAACCTTCGCATGCGGCAGGCCTCACTGCACTCTTCCATCCACATGGCGACCGGTCGCGACAAGTACACGCGTCAGAGCCTCGGCGGCAGCCTCCAGGCGCGCATCAAGCAGGTACAGCTCTGATTCTGCGATAGGCGCGCCCCAGTCACATACTGACAAGATAGCAGGCGCGGGTTCTTATGGTGGGCGCTGGTGGTATTGGCTGCGAGCTCCTCAAGAATCTCGTCCTCACTGGCTTCGGCGAGATTCACATCGTCGACCTGGACACGATCGACCTGAGCAATCTCAATCGGCAGTTCCTCTTCCGGAACGAGCACATCAAGAAGTCGAAAGCATTGGTACGCGATGGATACCCTGATCGGGCGCGTATGCGGGGTCGCTAATTGCTGGTGCAGGTCGCGAAGGTATCGGCGGGCAGGTTCAATCCTAACGTGCGAATCGAGGCGTACCATGCCAACATCAAGGACGATGAGTTCAACGTCGCGTGGTTCAAGTCCTTTGGCATCGTTTTCAATGCGCTCGACAATCTGGATGCGCGGCGACATGTGAACAAGATGTGCCTAGCCGCCGACGTGCCTCTAATCGAGAGCGGCACGACAGGGTTCAACGGCCAGGTGCAGGTCATCCGTAAGGTAGAGTACCCATCATCCGTCGCGTCGTTCCAGAGACTAATTTCGCCTCAGGGCGTCTCGCAATGCTACGACTGCACACCGAAAGCCACCCCCAAGTCCTTCCCCGTTTGCACGATCCGAAGCACCCCAACGCAGCCGATTCACTGTATCGTGTGGGCCAAGTCTTACCTCTTTACTGAGATATTTGGTACCTCAGAAGACGATGCGCCCGAGCTGGACCACACCAAGGACTCAGAGAACCGGGAGGAGATTGGAAACCTTCAAAAGGAGGCACAAGCATTGAAGCGCATTCGGATGACTATGGGTTCCAACGAGTTTCCGCGCCTGGTGTTCGACAAGGTGTTCAAGGAAGATGTTGATCGGTTACGGAGTATGGAAGACATGTGGAAGAACAAAAAGCCACCGGTCGCGCTGGACTACGACACGCTTTCGCAAGAAGCGCTCGGTGTCGGCTCGGAAATTGCGCAGAAAGACCAGCTGGATTGGACGCCTGCCGAGAACTTTGCGGTGTTCATTGACAGCATCCGACGGCTCAGCGACCGCCTTGAGGACACACGCGTGAGTGTCGATGCCGGGAATGCGCCGCCAATCCTCACCTTCGACAAGGACGACGTAGATACACTAGACTTCGTGGCCGCAAGCGCGAATCTCAGGTCTGCAGTCTTTGGTATTGACCGGAGGTCAAAGTTCGATATCAAACGTACATGTCCCTTCCCACACGTTTTGGTTTATACTAATCTACGTAGAAATGGCCGGCAACATCATTCCCGCAATCGCCACCACAAATGCTATGACTGCGTCCCTGTGCGTACTGCAAGGCTTCAAAGTGCTGCGCGAGGACCTGTCCAAGGCCAAGATGGTCTTCCTTGCGCCAAACGGCACCGAGCGTCGCATGACCACCGAAACTCTCAGCCCCCCGAACCCCGAGTGTGCGATCTGCAGTGTGGCACAAACTACTCTCGAGGTCGACATCTCTCGAGCAACACTAAATGACCTCGTGGAGGGTGTTCTCCGATTACAGCTCGGGTATGGCGATGAGTTTAGAGTGAACAAAGACAACTTCATTCTGTACGACCCGGAGGAAGATACCCATCTAGACAAGACCTTCAGTGAGCTTGGCCTGAAGAACGATAGCTCGATTACCATCATCGACGAAGCCGACGAGGAGGCTAAGGTCAACCTAGTCCTGCACATTGCGGCGAAGGACATGAGCCAGGACGCGGAGCCGATCCATCTGGCGCACAAGATCCAGATTCCTCCCCAACCACCGAAGGCGAAGAGTGCCGCGCCAGAGGCTAACGGCCACACCCAACCAGCCACCAATGGAGCTACCAATGGAACGACCAACGGCATTACAACTACGAACGGCGCGTCGACCGATAAGCGCAAGCGCTCGGCTGATGAGGCTGAGCTCGAGAGCGAACTCGTCAAGAAGAAGGGCAAGGTCGCTGCCGCACCGGATGACGATGACATTGTACTTGTCGAGGATTCGAGCAACGGCGCCATAGTTATCGATGACGACTGATTCCTGGCGACCTTTCGACAATGATCACAAGTCCAACCTCTACTCCTTTGGACGTTTCTCCCATCGCCCTCCTATGATTCTTCATCGTCCATCTCCGCGATTTGACGATACCTCTGATTTCTATAGACTTTGGGCTCGCCCCACCTCGGCGTTGTCCCTTCCGGCGCGTTATTGCTTCCACGGTTATACCTGGTTTCTGGCGATGGTTTCTGGTATTTGGTTTCACGGGGACGTGGACGCGATATACCGGAGCATGTGAGACGCATCGACGGCAACTACCACATTCTGCAACGCACTCCATCGTTTCATACAGCGGACAGCCCGCCATCGAGATTGATCACACAATTATGTGCGTACTCGTTTTGAGCGAGAAAAAGAGCTGCTTGGGCGACTTCTTCGGGCTTGCCGAAACGTCGAAGGGGGATGCGTTGGATGAGTTCGGTTTGGTTGAGGTCTGCGAGTGTATATATTAGCTAGTGCTTGGAACGGGAACATATGAAGATTCTTCAATTTGGACATGATGTGCAGCATGTGGAGGCGTCGATGGAGTGTCGCACCTTTCGTCATATCCGTCTCGATATACCCAGGCACAATCGCATTAACCCTCACATCCGAAGGCCCCGTCTCCGTTGCAAGTGCCCGTGTGAACCCCAATACCCCCGCTTTACTCGCCGCGTATGCGACCGCGCCAAAACCTCCCTGTAGACCCAGCAAACTCGCAACATTGATGATGACGGGTGAATGTGCGCCCTCCTCCCTCCCTCTGCCAGATATGAACTTGTTCTTAAGCAAGTACCTCGTCCCCACCATCATAGCCGTCAAATTAGTCTGCACTACCCTCTCAATACCTTCCGGCTCCATGCGCGTAAACAGACTCGTCTGCGTGATTCCCGCGCAGTTTACAAGGACGTCTATCTTGCGAGTGGTGCGGGTGTTGCCATGATCTTTCCCAGTAGCGGCGTATGCGGTACCGAACCCGGTGTGTGACCAAAACTTGGACGCGGTTATGTCGGCATCTATGTATAGATGCGGTGTTATGGGTTCGGCGATAGACCCGTCGAGTGTCTTGAGCGCGTCTTTCAGCGCGGGTTTGGAGCGCGAGAGGAGCGTTATGGAGTAGTTGTTTCGGGCGAGGAGCTGGGCAATGGAGAGGCCGATGCCGCGGCTGCCGCCTATGACTAGGGCGTGGAGGGGGCGGTTGGGCATGCTGCGTGATGTGGAACGGCGTTCGATTGGTGATGGGATGGTGGATAGGCTGTCTCGATGATGATGTCGCGGTTTGGGGAAAGATGGGATATTACGTCAGCGGCGGGGACGCGAGAAAACGTGATTGCGCGAGCGCTTGATTGCGGGGGGCGCGACTTCGATGTTCCCCACGACTGTTCATCTCCATCAACCGAATAAATACGCCTCAGATCTGACTACGTTCTCAACACTCTTGCCAACGGTACTACGACCATAGCGAGCATGGCCGACAATGCAGAGACCGAATATGTGACCCTCGTCTCCAACGATGACTTTGAGTTCAAGATCCTGCGCTCGGCGGCGTGTATAGCGGGGACGATTAAGAAGGCTTTAGATCCGAAGTGTATGTTTTCCCTTTTATGCGTTGTACGGATGACGAGCTGATTGATGCTGTGTAGCGGGGTTCCGGGAAACGGAGCAGAATCGTGTGGTTTTGAGTACGATAAAGTACGTATATTGCCTCATCATTTGCTACATACTCTTCTCTTCAGCAGGCTTGGACTGCTGTACAGACAGCTATACAAGTTGTTGTTAGCTATGTGGAGCGAATGAAAACGGGGCAGAGGAAACAACTGCTAATGAGTCTCAAGTGGCGTTGTTCTCGAAAAAGTCTGCGAATACCTCTACTACAATCAAAAGCACGCCGAGAGCAAAGATGTGCCTGACATGGAGATTGAGCCGCAGCTTTGTCTGGAGCTTTTAATTGCAGCGGATTATCTGGATGGTGAGTCTCTTCCTTTTGTATCCCATGGGGATTTAGTGGAGGTGAGGTGAGACTGATTCGTGTGTAGTCTGAGAGAAGCTCGAGGCATGAAATAGATCACGGCGCAACGCAATTCGGCTCCAACGTGAAGGGAATCTGGAAATGAAGAGATTGGTCGATTGGGCGACGCAGGTTATACAAAGTACCAAGCGCATGGGAGGGGCCTTTGCCTTCTCCTCCCTTGGGAAAAACTCGCGCAGGGACGCCGGCGTATATAACGCATGAGAAAGCGCATCTTCGAAGGCCATCTAGGTAAGCATCCATATGTATATAATAACATTATTTTTCCCAAGTGCCTGTTCTTTCGACTAGACCGCTCCCTTTTGCTAGCTTCACTGTGTAGTCGGAGTCTTCTTATCTTGACTTCTCGAACTAAACATCCCATTTTTCTACTCAGGCTGTATTATCTCGGACGGTTCTTCCAAATCCTGAATCCAATAGCCCACCCAGACACCACGGTGCCCTGCCATGTCACCCTCTTACTCCCCTCCCGTTATTGGTAGTCTGTCCACTGCAACCTTGCCCTAGCCACATTCCCCTCCTAATGCCTCCCGCCATACCGCCTGTTTACAATCTCTCGCCCATTGACCCTTCGCGATGAAGACGCGCGCTTTTGGAATCCATTTCTGTCCCAGCTCTACCCTGTGACCAACGAGGAAGTATGCGAAGGAGAGGCCGTTGGGCGAACCTAGTCAACACACTATCTCAGTTAGCACAACACAACTAATCTCGTGCACATCCACAACACTTGCCCAACAATGCCTGCCCCTCCTCGCTATCCATCCCAAACTCCGTCCCTGGCCAATGATCCAACTACTCCTTCTTCACCCTCTTGGACGCCGATGAAATGATCCTCTGGGTATCCTCATTCGCGATGCTCTGCACCCAGAAGTAGCAGATACTAGTTGCTTTGCCGCTACCCCTGTATCAGTGTGCCCTGGCATTTGCTCACGCAATACATGTCCGAACAAATGGCCCGTTATACAGACAAATTCAGAGAACACACTGTCGCGAATATGATCACTTGCGAGAGTTACGCTACATGAGTATCGTTACCCGGTTGGCCGCAAGCCTAAAAGTCATTAAATTACTACAGACACGCACAATTTGACTTGTCCCAGAACCAAATCCCTATGCCGTCTTCGTTCCCAAGACATAAACTCTCTCCCCCTGGGGCCGCTCTCCCTCGCCTACAGACCCCATCCCCCCAGCACGCGTCGTAAAGGACAGCGCACTGACAGGTAAATCCGACGGCGCATCAAAACCAACAGCGATAGCCCCACCACCAGGGTTCTACCCCGGCTACGGCGCAGGCACCGGAAGAATCTGAAACAAGAGAGATGGCAACGGGTTGCCTGCGTGGAAGACGACAACACTACCCACAAACATATTGCCCAACTCCGGCTTGTGCATCGCAAGCATATAGCCGAGACCAATACCCAGCGGAGACCCTAATCCTTTTAGCACCAAACACCAAGATCTAGCTTCAGCAACACACCTAGAAGCGCCTGCCCTGCCTCCTCATCCCAGGAGAACCGCACCCCCGGCCACTGCTTAAGCGTCTCTTTTTTAGAATCTAGTGCGCGCCTGATAATTTGCTTGGCGTCGGTGTTCAGGATATTCAAGACGAAGAGCCATCTGAGGGCTTTCAGAGAGCCACTCTGCACAGAACATTGCCACATGCCCCACAATATGTCAGAGCTTGCCCTGAGATCAGGAAGGCCGCTCATGTTGAAGCGCGGATTGATTCGTTGTCGTGCTGCGTGGGCCGCCCCAAGAATGTCAATGAGGATCATCACTGCTGGCGTGTTAGTGTCCTGAAACCTGAAAGCAGGTACACATACCTCCTGCCGGTTCCACGGCGAGCTGAAATAGGGCGCCTGTAGGCTTGGTATCGTTAGAGTGATGACAGCAGCAAATCGGGGAGTAGCAATAGGCGTACTCTGAAGACCTTCCCGTCGGCTCTGGTATACGTCTGCCGATCCAAAGGTATCTGCCGACCATATTGGTCCGCCGCCCAGGGGTTTGCGTGTAAGATCTGCCACCCTTTAATGCGCCCTCCTTTTTCTGTGAAATCATCCGAGTAGCCCCAGCTCCTGAGAATGCTCGCGATGCCCCATTTCTCAAATGGGTCCATGACTTTTGGAAGCGGCCAGACGGTGTATCCTTGGTCTTTGAAGTGCTCTACAGCAGTAAGTCAGCTCATGTGCAAATCGCGGTCAAGAATCACTCTGGCGTACGGTATTGCCATGTGCTGTGTGCGGAGGCTCGGGCTGGAGTCCACAGAGCGCCCGCCTGGGCGTCGGTCGAGGTAAAAGCGCGGTTGAAAGCTGCGCCTTTACACTGGCTTTTAGACCAGAGCTCGTTGCTTGCGGGGTGTGGTTCACGGCCTTGCCATCCTAGATCCGGCATTGTGTTCTTTGATAGTGGCACCGAGGTGCTTGTGGAGTTGGCTACGTCGTGGATATCTCTTATGGCTGCGATGGTGTTGTAGGAGGCCCTGTTGACGAAAGGTGCCAACAGGGCAGGAGTGAGAATCGCGGGCTTCATTGTGTAGTCATGACCTTGGAGGCGGGTTGTATGCTGAGTCGGAGAAGTGTGCTATGACGGGCAGGAGTAGGTAGGGGTAAGTCATATGTACTTTGTCACCAAGATAGCCAGGTACGTTTCTTGACCTCAGTCAACCGTCTAACATCGCTCGCATGTAACGTAAAATCAGAACGGACCCGGATAACATGTCTTTGCGATGTTCCCATTCTTTCGATATGTTCCGCTGACTTGTGCTCGGGCAAACATTTTTTCCATATTGCGAGCCGCGGTGTCTCTGGAACTACATTGCTTGATGTGACGGCTGTACGACGTAACAACACGAGGGCTATTGTGTCATGTTCCACCAGTGAGCGCTAGCCGTCGATCACATGGGGGCAGAGAGAGCAAGCCATGCTGGAGAACCAAAATATCTCTTCCTTACTTCAAGTGCGCGGTTTCTTTCGCGAGATCAACGGGTCCAGAGAAATGACGGGTGATAGTCGTTCGCCGTTGCTTTCAGAAGATTCTGCAGCAAAGAAGGTATGCGCCCAGCCTAACAGCATGGAATGCCAATAATCAAGAAAATCACTCTACATCAAGCAGCCATTACTCTTGCTCGAGTGTAGATCTGAGATTCCCAGCCGAATCCGTTGATCGCTGATCGTCAAGAAACTCTCCACGAGCCACTCGTACCACACCTTTCTACCATCTGTCTGCCGCCACAGACTGACCTCGATTTCAGACCCAGCTGGGAGATGAATCGGCGTCTGTTAATTAATTAGCTTTCCATTCATGCAAAAGAAGAAATCGAACTTACCTTGAGAGGGAAGAAGATAGGAAACCACGAAATCATATCCTCGCTCTTATCCTTCATCGTCACCGGGTTGGTACTCAGCTCCACAGGCCCTTCCGAGCCGCTATACAACACCGTTTCAAAGTAGCCACCTAGACCGTGACATACGCCTTGATGTTCGATCGGGAATGTGAATTTGCAGAAACGGTAGTTGTGCTCGTTCGCGCCGTCTCCGCCAGTGAAGCCACCTCCGCCACCTGCTGCCGATCCTCCACGACGAAGGGACGATTGTGCGAGGACGGTTGGGGGTAGCGGGTGTGAAAACTCCCACGCGGTATGCACAAGGGGTGCGAGCGGCGCCTCTAGATTGAACTGGTTCATCTTGGTGCCGTTTGACAGCTGAGCGGGTGATTCCGGTTGGTTGGGCAGGATCGAGAGGTAGTCGAATTGTGAGAGCATGACCACCCACGGGATATCGAAAGCGCTGGCATCGCCGTTTGTACTCCGCGAGTAGAGATCCGACCAGATCCTCGGTGTTGAGAGAGGAGTAAAGTGTGCCGTGTAGCTGCTCGGTATAGAAATGCCGTGCTGAGGATTGAGTACGTGCTGCACGCCGTCAAGACACTCTGGCGACAACTCATTGTCTGCAAAACTTCCCAGCAATTCACTGACGAGGATGTCCACCTGGCCAAAGGTGCCGTCAGACTTGGTGGGGCCCTTCCAGGCTCGCATGTCTGTCTTGACAACCGTGACTTGGCCTCCCCACGTCTCCACGTTGTGTCGCATTAGGAGGACATAGGCGTTGGGATTTTTTTCGATGGCGTACACGCGCACTGGTACACCGGTGCTCTCGCTGGCTTGCAACGCGCGTGTGACGAGCGGACCGCGACCCGAGCCGACCACGGCTATGACGACAGCGCCGTCGTCTGAGCTGGTTGACTTTTGCTGAACCTGCCAGTCCTGCAGTGCTTGCGCTATGGCTTGTTCATACCAAGCGTACTTGATGGGATCCTTTTCGAAGACTTCATAAGTGATTGATTCGAGGTTATCCGTTAAGGGCTGCAGTGGACTCTGCAGATAGTCCTGGAAGCCGCCGCCGAAACGCTCAAGTTGCGACTTGAGAGGCTGGTGCTTCTGCAGGTATCGCAGGTAGCTCAGATGTGGGGTTGCATCGTTGTTGCTCGTGCTTTTGCCAAGTTTCTTTGCGATTTGTGCAGCTTCGGACGGCGAAGGGTTTGAGACGGCTGCTGCACCGGGACTGGGTGGATCGGCGGCGACAGAGGGCGACAGATGGCCCGTCGAGTACGACATGATCATATCAGGGTCGTCTACACCAGGAATTGGGCCTATGTCGGCAAGAAGCACCCAGGGAACAGTCCTCAGACGCATGCAGCGGAAGATGAAGAGCTGGTGCGCTCTGGAGAGAACGGGACAGCCGCGGTGATTGACAACGAAGGTGGTGCCTGGTACAATGAGGAGGCGGATTGGTTCCGAATACCATCGAGACTGTAGTGCCGTTGAAGGTATCCTGCGCGGAAGACTTAGGGCTAGTGGAGGTTAGATGCTATACACATGTTTGGCCACAGCGGAATTGGATGTAGCGCATCGTATGTAGGACGAGATTGCATTCTTACCGACGGACAGACGGTTGTGATATCTACAGATGGACCGAACTGAGTTCCAGGCCTCCCAGGCACTGAAGGGATCTTGCTTCTTGGAGCGACCGCTGCTCGGGCCGTCATACTCTGCTCGGACGAAGCGTGCAAGATGACCAAGATCTGCGTCGTCGTTCGCAGGTTTCGTGCCATCCATGGGCATGAGCAGGTGGAGCTGGAGGTAGCCTCCAGTGGAAAGCGACTCTTTGATCGCCCGCGCATACTGGGAGATGGCTCCTGCTCCCTGGGACAGGCGGGGCCCTGGCACGATGACAGTGGTCGCACCGCAGAAGGCGGCATAGGCAATCTCCAAATTAAAGACCTGCCTCGAGAGATATGCGATGACGGGGTCTGGCGAGCCAAGGTCTATCCACGAGCTGGTGAAGGCGAGAAGTTGGGAGATGTTGTCGTTGGGTGTCAGCGGGGTATCGATGTTCTCGAGCGCAGGGATGAGGGGAAGCGGTTGCTCCTGCGCTGAGTCTGAGACGGCCTGATTGTAGGCGCTGAGGAGGTTCAGGACGCGGGAGTGGAAGTGGGTGTTTGTGATGGGCGTCGTAAGCATATCATACTGCGAGGTGTTGGTGTTAGTATGGATCCAAACTTGCTTTTTGCAAGGGAAGATATTCGACACGCAAGACGAAGATAATATCTTTCTGTTTCTTCTCATAAGGAGATTAACTCACTCCCAAGTCCTGTGCGTGGTGGACAAGCTCCGTCGACACGGGCAGCGGGCGCGTTGTCGAGTGCTCGCCCACGTAGAACAAAGGGAGCATATCGGCGGCGCTGGAGGGGGATTCCATGGCTGCTGCCTGTCGGGGTGGTGCTGCTGGTGCGCTGCTCGTTGAAGCTGCTCAAAAGAAAGCTACAGTCACGAATGAAAAAGTCAGGGAAGCTTAGGGAGCCGTGCCCAGGTCTTAGAGGAATATCGCTACATGGTGCCTGGCGCGAAAAATGTCCTCCGCCCGCTGGGTGGTGTCGGTGTGACCCTCGATTGCCAAGACTCGGCCAAAACACGCCGTCCTCCGGCGCATCAACTTTTTTCGACCCATCCAAACGCCGCCATCACCTCCCCGCAACAATCGCAGAAAAATGGCCGCCAAACGCGAGTTCGACACGGACGACACCACGAGCGCTAAGCGCGTCAAGACGGAGAACGGAAACGGCAAGCTGGAGCCCGCCAGCAACCCGTATCTGGCCCATTGGAACGACGAGCCCAACATGAAGAGTAGGGCAATACCGCGCAAGGATCTTGTATGGTACTGACATCCGCACAGAAGACCCCTCCAACTCGGCCGATCTGCTCTACGCATTCAGGCGACACGAGACGACGGCCCAGGCAGCAAAGGCCGCCGAGGATGGCCCGCTCAATCCCTTCACCGGCACGAAGCTGTCGAGCAAATACATGGGCATCCTGCGGACGCGGAGAGACCTGCCCGTCCAACAGCAGAGGTGAGACCTCCGAAACACCAGCCAGCCCGCTCTGACGCGGCATCTGCGCAGATTACCTCTCCCGGTGGCAGGCTAAGGCCTGCCTGACCCTACGTTGTCTGCCTGCATGTCGCGCCAGGGCTAGTGTCACACTGCCACGAGCTCCAGCTAATACTTCGCAGAGATGAGTTCCTCAAGCTGTACCAGGAGAACCAGATCCTTGTCTTCGTCGGTGAGACGGGTTCCGGAAAGACGACGCAGATCCCGCAGTTCGTCTGCTACGACGACCTCCCGCACCTCAACAACAAGATGGTCGCTTGCACGCAGCCCCGCCGAGTCGCCGCCATGTCAGTCGCCCAGCGTGTCGCCGAGGAGATGGACGTGGAGCTGGGTGCCGAGGTTGGATACAGCATCCGTTTCGAGGACAAGACGAGCTCCAGCACCATGCTCAAGTACATGACGGACGGAATGTTGCTGCGCGAAGCCATGCACGACAACAACTTGTCGCGGTACAGTACCATCATTCTCGACGAGGCCCACGAGCGGACGCTGGCGACGGATATCCTCATGGGCTTGTTGAAGGAAGTGGTGTTGCGGCGGAAGGACCTGAAGCTCATCATCATGAGCGCCACGCTGGACGCGACAAAGTTCCAAAAGTATTTCCACAATGCGCCGCTGCTTGCCGTGCCTGGACGTACCCACCCCGTCGAGATCTTCTACACGCCGTCCCCGGAGCGAGATTACGTCGAGGCTGCTCTACGGACTGTCCTGCAAATACACGCCACGGAAGACGAGGGTGACATCTTGCTATTCCTTACAGGAGAAGAGGAAATCGAAGATGCGTGCAGAAAAATCAATCTCGAGGCGCAGGACCTCATTCGGGAGGACGCCGCCGGCCCGCTCGTTGTATACCCACTGTACGGAACTCTACCACCCGCCCAACAGCAGAGAATCTTCAACCCGGCGCCTCCACCATCGAAACCCGGCGGCCGACCCGGTCGCAAGTGCATTGTATCTACCAACATTGCAGAAACGTCCTTGACCATCGACGGTATCGTGTACGTTGTGGACCCTGGTTTCAGCAAACAGAAGGTGTACAACCCTCGTATACGTGTCGAGTCGCTTCTTGTTTCGCCCATCTCAAAGGCATCAGCGCAACAGCGAGCTGGTCGTGCGGGTCGTACACGGCCTGGAAAGTGCTTCCGGCTGTACACCGAGTCCGCGTTCAAAAAGGAGTTGATCGAGCAGACGTACCCCGAGGTACTTAGATCAAATTTGGCAAGCACGGTTCTCGAGCTGAAGAAGTTGGGTGTGGACGATCTCGTGCACTTCGATCTCATGGATCCACCGGCACCGGAGACTCTCATGCGCGCGCTTGAGGAGCTCAATTACTTGGCTTGTTTGGATGATGAGGGTGAGCTGACAACTCTCGGCACGCTTGCCTCTCAGTTCCCACTTGATCCCGCCCTGGCCGTCATGCTCATCGTCTCGCCCGAGTTTTACTGCTCGAACGAGATCTTGTCGCTCACCGCGCTACTTTCGGTACCTCAGATCTTTGTGCGGCCTGCGGCCAATCGCAAGCGCGCAGACGAGATGAAGGATCTCTTTGCCCATCCCCAGGGCGACCACCTGACGATGCTAAATGTCTACCATGCCTTCAAGGGCGACGATGCACAGGAGAATCCTAAACAGTGGTGCCACGATCACTTTTTGTCGTACCGTGCTCTGCAACAAGCCGACAACGTCCGTCTGCAGCTCAAGCGCATAATGGAGCGTGAGGAGCTCGAGCTTATGTCAACACCCTTTGACAACAAGAAGTACTACGAGAACATTCAACGGGCTCTCGTCTCCGGCTTCTTCATGCAAGTCGCTAAGCGCGAGGGCAACGGCAAGACATATACAACAGTCAAAGATGAGCAGAGCGTTTTGTTACATCCCAGTACAGTGTTGGCACAGGACAGCGAATGGGTCGTGTACAACGAGTTTGTACTCACCACGAAGAACTACATCCGGACAGTGACGAGTGTCAAACCGGAGTGGCTTTTGGTAAGTGATCCGCTCAGTAGAGTTTTTGATACGTTGCTGACTTGTATAGGACATTGCACCGTCTTACTATGATCTTGCCGGGTTCAAGAAGGGCGACATTAAAGCGGCGTTGCAGCGTGTCGTGACCAAGGTTCAGCGCAAGGATGCCGACAAGGTTAGGCGATGAGGATCTGAGGTACTTTACTCCTAGTTGACGAGTCGACGCATCATTGATTCTAGGGGTGTTTATTGCTGTGAGAGGGTATCGTCCCTGCTCGGGCATGAAATGGTCTGGTTGTAGGAGAAACAAGTAGCATTAAAACGGAGTCCGGGTCGGCTCAATTCTGCTCACCCTGCTCACTTGCCACGGCGCCCCACAGGTGTGGTGCCAGACGGTCTCTGGTCTCATGCCTGCGCAGCCTGCTGCAAACCAATGCCACCACGCAGCGTCGCTAAAGCTCAGCCCTCATTGGATATTTCAGCTGTCTACAAAAGGTCATCCTGCATTATCTATAAAAAGAAAATTATGCAGAAGTTGAGCCATCTACCCCTCTTTTGTCATGATCACACATGTCTTTCAACGCTTCCTACCGCAACAGAGCTGCGACTGTATATACGCCGCGTTCTATTCACTACTTGTTAAAGAACTGGAACTATTGTTGAAGTTTTCCTGAGTCAGCTTGTACCTAAGGGACTATGGCGGCGCCGGGACCTCCGCTGGCGCCTGTCAAGTTGCTCTCAATTGGCAAGTATTCGGCGATCCATACTTCCTCTTCTTCCTTTTGCATCACTCATCAGCTCATTCATTGACTTGCTACCCATAGATGGAGGCGGGATTCGAGGGATCTCTGCCCTTGTGCTTCTCGAACAGCTGATGGACGCTGCCAACGAACACCGGCGAAAGCTGAAGCTTCCTTCCCTTGAGCCGTGGGAGATGTTTGATATGATTTGCGGAACAAGCACAGGAGGGTCAGGTCTTGATCTGCTCGACTTGGGCTGATGCTACAATACTGACTTCACTCAGCCTGATTGCGATCATGCTTGGTCGGCTGAGAATGTCCATCGCAGAATGCAAGCAGGCCTATATGGACCTTGCTGAAGAGGCCTTTACGCCCAAGAACTTCTTTATGCAGAAAGTCGCGACAGCCACTGTGGGACCGAAATTCCAAACAAAGCCTCTCGAGGACGCAATCAAGCGTATCATCGGAGACAACTGGCAGTCCACGTTGCTCAAAGAGGATGACACACGATGCAAAGTGTTAGTTCCAGTACCTTGATTATTATTCATTTATACCTACAGAAGGTACTTTGGCTAATTTATGGCTAGTTTTGTTGTTGCACACATGCAAGATGTCAACAAGGTGGCGGTCCTGCGAAACTACCGCAACTTCCGATACCCCGCTGGCAGGTAGGAATCCCAGGGATGTATTCGTATTTATGCACATTGGGCTAACCTTAAACCTCAAGTCTCAACGTTATGCATATCTGGGAGGCATGTCGGGCGACCTCCGCAGCTCTGACCTTCTTCGAGTCCATTGAGGTCGACGGCACAACCTACTCCGACGGGGGTTTACTGTATAACAATCCCGTCCAGCTGGTTCACGGTGAAGCAAGTGAGATGTTTGAAGAGCGGGAGCAGATGATTGTCAGCTTGGGCACTGGCATAGCTGGTATCCCCAAAAGGTTCGATCCTCGTCTACACACCGTCGCCAAACAACTAGCCGAGATCGCAACGGAGACAGAGAGGACGGCCAATAATTTCTACCGCCGTGATGACGGCAAGAAAGCTGAGTCCGGGGCATATTTTCGCTTCAACGTCCCCGGCATTGGTGACATTGACATGGACGAGTCCAAGAAGCTGAAGGAAGTCAAGGATCTGACGGAAGCATACCTCGAAGTGGCTGAAATCTCCAAGAAGGCAAACTCATGCGCGAAACAGCTTGCAGGAGGTGCGTACACTGTTTTGCAGAATGTTCCCGATCAGCTTGCCCTTCCTGGAGGAGAAGAAGATGCTCAGAGCTCGGCAGACCGAAGCTTACAAGAGCGATTGAACAGATTAATGTCCTAATACGCTCAGAAAAGCGTTTCCCAGGCAGAAGCCCACAAAGGAATTCTCTAATTGCAGGTGCTCACCTAATCCATAGTTCAGCGGCTGACGTGATGATTTTATGTAGACTCTATCATCCAAGGGCATTCTGTGGACACACAAAGTGAGCAATCTCAAGCTAAATCTAAAATATCTCTATGTTAGTAAAATGGTGCTGACCTTTCATGTCCGGTTACTTAGACCGAGTAGAAATCTTAGACTGGCTGTCAAAGATGACTTTTGTCAAGGAGCATCAAGGCTTCCTAGACAACTGGCAGGAAGGAACATGCGCTTGGTTCCAGGGCGAGCCGGACTTCGTCCGATGGGCCCAAGGAGAGATCAAGACACTCTGGTGTAGGGGCGGCCGTAAGCTTCCGAGGTGACTATTGCGCGAGAGGTACAACCGCTCACAAATGATTTAGGTGGTGCAGGAAAGACAATCATCATGTATGACGTATCCCACCGAATCGTTCAACGAAGCTGCTCTCTAACAGACTTTAAGGGCCACTGTTTTCGAATATCTCAAGAAGCGGAACTTGGAAAACACAGCAACTCTCCAAATATATTTAGCAAATCGTGACCAGGAGCAGCAAACATCGACAAATCTGATGCTTGCTCTACTACGGCAGCTGGTAGAACAGACGTCCCCTTTGTCGCCAACAATTGCGCACTGGTACGACCGCCATTCCAGGACTGGTATAAGACCCTTGGCAAGGGATTATCCGGCATTAATACAATCCGAAGCTGCACGGTTTGAAAGAATCTACATCATGATTGATGGTCTGGACGAGTGCCGCGATCAAACCCGACTAGATCTTCTCAACCTAGTGAACCAGCTGTTGGAATCTCATGTGGATGCGCACTTGATAGTCAGCTCGCGCCCGGTGGACGGAGTAGGATCAAACCTGGAACAGGCTGTGAAGCTCGATGTGCAGGCCAAGCCATATGACCTTGGGCTGTACATCGGCAGCTGCATTAAGCAGATGGCTAATTTACATAAGCTCACCACAAGGTTTCCTGAATTGGCAAAAGAACTCGAAGACACGGTAACCGTGAAGGCCCGCGGAATGTCAGTATTCTCCCAACAGAACAACGTCCACTCCACTAACCATCGCAAGGTTTCTCTTGGCGAAGCTCCATCTCCAACTTCTAGAGTCTTCCGAGAAGCGCACAAAGACCAGCTTTAGGCAGTTTCTTCGCGATTTGCCACTCGTTCTCGACGACACTTATAAAGAGGTGTGGCTCCAGATCGAGTCGCAGAGCTCTGGAAAATTCGAATTGGCAAAGTCGGTCTTAACTTGGGTCTGCTACAGCCGGGAGCCCATAGAAGCGACAGCTCTCCAGCATGCTCTGTTTGCCGCCCGAATCGAGGATCTGGAATGCATCGATGAAGAGGACTTGGAAGATCTAGATGATCTCATCCAAGTGTGCAACGGGCTGGTTGTGCAGCACAAAGAAAGTAACGTTATTCGATTCGAACACTACACTGCCGAAGAGTTCTTCCCTGGCTACCTGGCAGATACTTTGTTCACAGCCCATTCGACAATCTCGAGAGTCTGTCTCCGATATCTGTCTATGAACAGTGTGACGGATATTAGTAATTCTATGCCGGCTAAGTACCTACGATATACACTGCATACCTACTCAGACTATTGGAACAGCCAGTACCCCTTGATGAGGTATGCGGTGACGAGCTGGGGATATCACGCAAAACGGAGCGAAATCGATGAAAATATGTCGTTAGCTTTCGTACTGGAGTTTCTAAGGCGGCCTCGCAATGTAAAAATCGCAGCCCGGGCATTAGACGTCTATCAACCCCCTGAAGCCGAGTTTCGTCCGAGAGACAGCGTCATCGGGCTTCATCTTGCCTCATTCTTCGGTTTGAGACGCACTGCGGATCAGCTAATCAGCACGAAGTCGTTGGACCTGGATACCTCCGACTCCTTTGGCTGGTCGGCTCTTCGATGGGCCTGCCACGGCCGAGAGACTGAAATGGTCCAATATCTCATCGAACGTGGAGCAAACGTCGGCATCATGGATAGAGCGGAAAATACCACCTTGATATGGGCCCTTGGGAGGAGGGCAACGCACGTGTCTTACAAAAATCTGACTATAATCGCGGGATCCCGGGACGTTTTGCTTTCAGATTTGGACCCGAACACCGACCCAGCTGAAAGCTTATCCCAAGATCTTTCTGCGAAATCTCTCGACGCGGAGCCGGCAACGCTAGAGGAACTATTTCACAACGCAAGTTTGAACTCTCGTGACGTGCATGAGCAGCCTCATATATCGTCACGACAGGGTCAATTTATGTTTCTCGATGGTGCGTCGGTGGTAGAGCTTTCCCAGCTTATTTCCATCGAATTGGGTGAATTGCACGACGCATCCACAATGCATGATAGCCCGGAGCCGCTAAGAACGAGCGTCGAAATCGTCGATCTTCTGATTCGTTATTCTGGCGAGTCCATCAATGCTTTTAACGCGCAGGCTCGAACGGCATTGTCGTTGGCGGCGGAAAACCAGCAATTTGGCATTGTGGACAAGTTACTTGGCAAAGGTGCCAACATTGAGACTGTGGTACAGCACAACAGCGACATACCACTGCTCTGGGCCTTGCAGTCGCCGCGAAGAACCTGTGAATTCGCAAATGTCACCATTTGCGGCCCGGTTGTAGCTCATCTGGGACACTCCCTCAATGTCTTGACTAAGTCCGGTGGAGAAAATCGGATCGCGAAGAGCCACACAGCAATAACCGATTCTCAGAAGGCCGTCGCGCTCCGGCTGATTGGTAACAATATTAACGCAGTCGACTTCAATGGGAGAACCGCTTTGTCTTTGGGCGCCGAGAGCGGCTACGTCGAGGTTGTGGACGCTTTGATTCGAAGAAATGCTGACGTTAATTTGGCTGACGACCAGGGTATGACACCTTTGATGTATGCCTCATGTAGGTTTTATCCGCTGAAGAGCTCGTATCAAAGCCTAAAAGTCATGAACGATGCCACTGCAATCCTCGGCACTCTCGCGCTCGTACATGGCAGTATCGCCCGAAACACCTCCCAGTACAATGTCGATATCAACGCACGAATCAATATCATCAACATGCTCTTAGATGCCGGGGCGAGCGTCGATTGTGAAAACTTCAAAGGGCATACCGCGATCGACTTGGCCAGGCACACCGGATGGGAGGCGGTCTTATCGATATTGTTGGGCAGAAAGGAAATGCACAGCCCGGGGCTGAATGAAGAACGGGGCGAAGACTTTTCAACAATAGTTGTGCATGATTTTTCAAGTTTTGGAAGTACAAGCGGTGCTTGGATAGGCCATTATTCTACGCCTGGGGGTCACGCTAGCGGATTGGTACACGAAGGCGGTCAGCAACTTCATTGCGTGGGTCTCAAGGTCATAAATGCCACGGCCATCGTTGGAAGCTTACGGTTAGAAGACAAGAATGTCTTGGAAACACTGGCACAAAGAGACAGGATGATGGAGTTAATTCTCAGTGTAGGATATTTTCGGTCACAGTAATTCAAGAGTAGGCTTACACGCTCAATAACCAGCTGAGTGAGCAACGCCATCAAAGGCGAGTGCTGAAGCGCACAAATGCTGCTCAAGCATCTTTTCCCAATTACACCATCATTTACGAGTAGAACCAACCCCTGTCTCAAATCAACAATAATGCCAAGGCTCCTTGATCGACCAACGCGACAGTGCCAGGGAAATCTAGAGAACGTACAAGCCGAACTTGCTGATACAGACGCAGCTAAAGAAGCTAAGGGCGGGAGAAAATGTAACTACCGGTAGGCGTTTTGCACACCATCACAAATCTTGGCGTCGGCGAAAACCCCCCACTGACCTCCGACATGTCCAAAAGTTTTTAACTTGCACGACCACCACGCTCACACGCGTGTCGCAAGCTACACGACTCCACCAGATCCCTTTCACGCGCGTCCAAAATGGCGCCCATAAAAACAGACGACTACCCGCTCCTCCACATCGAACGCGTCTCCCAATATGTTGCCCTTTCCCCCGCAGCCCTCAACTGCGCGCTCCCCGCGCTCTGCACCGAGATCTTCAGCCCGCTGTTATTGGGGTATTATGCGCCCGTCAAGGGTATTGTGTTAGCATATGAAGATGTGAGATTGAGCGGGGAGGCGCCACGATCAACAATCGTGCCCTCGAAGAAAGACAAGAGCAAGAAGCGGAAACGGCGACACGGGGATGCGGAAGACGAGGCGCAAGCCGGAAGCGACGAAGAGACGCCAGAAGGTGCGGGAGGAATAGTAATGGCGCGCCAGATCGACGAATACAGCGCACCCTACATCTGGGCCACCGCCTCGCTGCTCGTCTGGCGTCCGCAAACACATACATCGATCCCGGCAACACTCACGCATGCGTCGGCTACACATATCACGCTCGCGCATCTCAACACATTTCCCATTTCGGTCCTCAAGGCTGAGCTACCGAGCGATTGGCGCTGGCATCAGGAACGCGGGAATGCGAAGGCGAAGGGCTGGGATGGGCGGATTAGTGATGAGGGGGGATGGTGGGTTGATGGGCTTGGGGAGAGGGTGGATGTTGGGGCCTCCTTGCGGGTTTGGATCGTTAGTTGGGAGGCTAAGGGGAGTGGGGGTGAGGATGGGGCCGGGAAGGGAGGCCGGGGGGTGCTGGGAATCGTGGGGAGCTTAAGGAGCCCGGGGGAGAGGGCTGGTAGGAGTGAGGAGGTTGCGGGTGCGGGTGCGGGAGTTAGTATGGGCACGGCGAGGACGATGGAGCGCGCGGGCGGATCGGGCGGTGAGCCTATTGAAGTGGATTGAGGAGGTGGAGTGGGCTTGGGATATTGAAAACGAAATTTGCGTCTGTGGTACCGCGGATCGTTGAAGACGAAGGCCGGGTTGAAAGCACGCGGCGACGAGCATGTGTGGGCAGGGCAGTGTGCGTGTTCTTCACACCTGGCGAGCTCGAGACGGTTGAAGGACATGAAAAGCTTGAAGCTTACTTGGGGTATATATTCTGTCTATTGGCCACGAGGGCGAAGATCTCTATGCTCTTATGAGTAGATGCGGCGATCGACGACTCCAATGACAACTGATACTCGCCGAACGTGAGCCCATCTCTTGATCGAGCGTGCACGCATCCCTCGAATTCCTGCGAGTTTGCTGTGCCATACCATCTTCATGGCCCGCCTCCACGGGAACCCTTGAGGTCCGCAATTCCCCTCCAACCTAGCTTGACAATCCCGCATCCTCGTTCAAAGATAATCCTTCTTCCTCCCTGTCCTAGTGTACTGGTTCAGATGCCACTCCACATCTCCATCTTTACTATCCAACGTCCCCGCCCTGACCTCAAACAACCTCATACTCATCCTAGGCCCCACCTCGGCCAACTCCACGCTGTCAAACCCCGTCTTCACATAGACATGATGCCGCACCTCGATACTATCCTCGATATTCTTGAACGTGACAACGCGGTTTCCCGTCTTGACGGACCCATCCCGCGGCGGGAAAAGGTGCTTGAGGACCTGCACTATGCGTAGGCCGAGCTTGGACGTGAAGCCTTCGAAGATGAGATGCGGGTAGGACTCTGAGACGGTACCGCGGGAGGCGTTGGGGATGTCGGCGCGTAGGACGACGTTGGAGAGGGAGAAGGATGCTGTGGGGCCGTGTGGGAAATGCGAGATTGTGAGGGCGGTGGGGGTTCCGCGGTGTTCGTGTACGAGGACCACATCCGTTAATCCACTGCTGACCGCACTCCCGACCAAATTGCTCAAAATCAAATTTCCGCGATTCAACCGCACTGCCGTGGGCAACAGTAACCGTATTTCCTTCGCGAACGTGCCTAACCTCGACGAAGGATCGCGCGAGGTGGTGACCAAGACGCGCGGGTCCACTACGCCGGAAAGCTGTGCATATTCGTCGTCGAGAGCGAGTTCATCGTCGGCGGTGCGGTCAGCGCGCGACTCGTCGTATTTGAAGTCTTGGCGGAGGGAAGTATCGAGGGCGAGGTCGGCGGAGAGGGGCTTGCCGGTTGCGAGGGAGGCTTTTAGGGCTGCGCGTTTGGAGCTGAGTTCGGCATCGCGAAGGGTGAGGGCCCGGCGGTAGAGGTAGTCGCGGCGTTCGCGGGCTTGTTTGCGTATCATTTTGTATTTTAGGGGGACAGGGAGGTGTTTAGAGTGGTGAGGGTGGAGGAGGAAGGTGTTTGCTGAGGTGTGGAGGAATTGGCGCGGTGGAGACGAGGTTTAGAAATTTTGGTGGAGATGTGCACGGGCCATCTGCCTATCGATTGTGACGGGTAGGGCTGAGTGACGTCCGGTCCTCGACTCCCTCCCGATCGCACATTTCACGGCGGGCGATGCAATGTACCTGAATTCCCATTCACGTTCTCAGTAGCTGTTCAAAAGCTTCACCTTCATCAATTATGCGCTCTCGAGGTCAACTACGAGAAGGAAAGTATCGCCGTATTCTGATACCAGCGTCAATATCCTTGGCCTGCAGTTGACCGCGCAAGGACGTTTTCATAGTAAACTTCAGCAGAGAAAGAGATATGCAATTTTGCGGGTCTAGTGTTCGGCACGCTCGCGCGACTTGTCAGATTTTTGAGGGCACGTACTCTGGAAATTCGGTCGATGGATTACTAGACCATGTCTACCTAGGTTATGCTACGACAGCGAGACCTCAACAAACCTTTCCCGAGGGAGGTTCTAGTGTAATTTGGATCCTTCATGTACCGGTCGCTCAATTATGTCAGGACAGCAACAGCGCGCTGACCCAGCCACTTCCCGCACGACTTAGTGTCTGCACCAATAATAACGCGCATCAGGGTGCACGGCACTGATGTCTTCGGGACCGGAGCTTGTTTGAACCAACTCTTCGCATGAGTGGTTCTTGTCGCTAAATGGTCACAGATATCAGCATACGAAACCACTGTTCTCGCAAGATTACCCTCAACGTGGCATAGACTTACGAGTACAAGTTGCAGTAGCAGCCGGCGTACACGCGGAAGTAGTACGGCTCGCCCTGAATAACGTGGCAACCACTGTATATCAGGGTGCCTATTTGACCCATGATTCTTTCATCGGGCAAAACATCGTCCAGGTACTGAGATTTCTGGCAATACAGACTCACCGGTCGCACTCATCTCATGTCGATCCAAGCTTTCCAGCGCAGTGTCTACCCCGAACAGGCCTACAGTGTCAGTCCCTCGAAACCGATACAACATTACCAGTGCCTCTTACCTCGAAGAATTTACGCACTAATAGCCTTTGGCAGGTCCGAGCATTTGTAGACCCGCATATTGTCCTTAGTGGAGAGGTCTGTGAGATTGGTGCCCAACCATGCCAAATTGTCCATGTTGGTACAATCCTCGCTGTCGTCCATTTGGTCAATCGTATGCGCACGCCTCACCTCCTTGATTTCATTTGCAAGGGACCGCGGGGGAAAACTTACGCGTCGAAAAACATGCAGTAGCAGTCGTCCTTGAGATCCATGGCAAGCTGAATCGGAGTTGGGTGGCAGAGGTCGTCGTCGCGACCCCAGCCGCGGGGGCCGGGCGTCCAACCCTTCTCCTTGAATGCGATACAGTCTTTGGCGCCGGCGCCGGGATTCTGGGGTAAGGCTAGAGTGAGACCGATAAAGGCGAGGAAGAGGACGAGTAGGCGCATGGTTATGTGTGTGATTTTGAATCTTTCGAGGACGTGTGTTGTTGGGAGAAACTGGAACTCGTGGGGAAAGGGAAGTCTTTGGTGGAGGTGGGAATGCGGGGTGGTTATAGTAAGTGAAGCGGAGACATCGAGCGATTGATGAAGTCGTTCCCTCCGCCAACCACGTCCTTGTACACTTCGGCGCTCTATCTCCGGTGCAACCAATTCACACCTCGAAGATAATGCTAATGAAACTGCTGCGACACAAGGTAAGGGCACCGTTTGCAGCGCATTTAGGCTTCATTCAAGAACGCGGCGGTCGTTGACAGTGATGACGAGCAAATCAACGAAATTGCTTTTCATGATCCAAAGAGACAGCACTGCGAGTGCATGGTATGACCTCACAGCCTTCCGACCGAAATGAGTGCTCTCCAATTGGCTCTTTCATGTAGCCTTACTCTTTTGCAAGCCCGGAACCTCGCCTAGCTCCGTAGTCCATCATAGCTCATCATTGGAGACCAAGACCAGCATTATCAATCGTAGCTCCATTCAAAGCTCCAAGCCATCAGTATCGCATCGAAACGCCCACACGTCAGGTAGCACAACAACCTCCTCTATCGGCCCATCGACGAGTATGCTCTCCTTAGTACAATCTTTGTTCCTGTTCGAACGTCAGATCGACCTTGAATTCATCTAGCAGACCGGCGAACATGCGTGTAGAGCCCACATGTGATGTACTCTTTAACATAAAAGAACCTTTCGTCGGCTGGAATTATGATGCATTAGCCGAGGTCTTCCCTGGGGACGTACCAAGGGTAGGCCTCGCACATGCGATCGCCAGTGTTGTCGTAATCGAAGAAGGCGACGAAAACGGGAACGTAGGATTCGGTGAGTCCCGCGAGGCTGAGGCCGAATAAGGCGAGAAAGATGGCGAGGATAGAGAAATGCACGTTGACGGAGATCGTTGCTGCGTTTCGGTGGTTTGCGGATGAGAAAGATACAAGGGCAGCCGCTAGGGGGTCCGAATGTCGAGCTTGGCATAAATTGTGACCCATCTTTGATTGCGAACGTTTATTGGCCAGTCGTTATAAACAGCTGGTGCAATGAGAATCGGTTGCTGTAAGGTTGAGTTGACGTCAGTTTGTAGACTCTCACTTACATCTTGTGCTATTGCTATATCTACGACATATTACTAGGCCTCTGTGCTGAATTTAGTCAATACTGGAGTCTCTTGAATTTTCATTCCACAGGCCGTACCATTAGGCCGTGAAGCACAACCTGCTTAGTTAAGTCACTGTGGCGTATGCTGTTTGGTAGCCGGTTCGCAGTCTGTGTAAAAGCGCACCAAAAAGGTTGTGCATTGCAGGTATGACATTTCCCTTTCTAGTTGTGCGAGATTTCCGTGCGGCAACTATCAAGAAGAAGTGGCCATCTTGGAGACGTAGTGTGAGACAATCGGGATTAGGCTTAGCAGCAGTCCCTGGGGTATACGCACATCAAACGGAGGCTATCTAAGGGCAGTGGCGAATTCAAGGACTTTCGTTCTCCCACCACACATCCTGCAGCAACTCCTTCGCCGTAGGTCTATCCCTCCAGTCCATTTTCATCATCTTCGAAATGAACTCATTATCCTTTCTTCTGACCTCTCTTTCAGTTGTTCGCGAGAACGGCGTCATTTTCGATTGTGGTATTTCTTGCATGATATACAAAATCGATTGAACGGTTTCCGCGCTACAGACCTCCTGGATCTTCGCGGGGAACGGACCAAAATAGCGAAATTGTTCCATAACGACGCCAAGAACGTATTCTTCGTGGTCGCGGTCCATATTTTTGGGTCGGAAGATATTGAAGTTGGCGCCATAAATGAGGCTTATGAGCTGAATTCGAGCAAGTATCAGCGGATGTCTGAACGAGAGATAGCTGGGGAAAAAATGAGAAGACGCACCATCGCACCGAATGACCATATATCGGCCGCTGTGTTCCATGGCATTTCCATGATGACCTCTGGACTGGACCACATCGGTGTCCCAACCTGTGTTCCTGATGTGGCCCATTTCGAATCAACGGGGTAACACCCGCCCAGGTCTCCAAGCTGGACATCAGAAAATCGGATGTCGCCTTCTTGTAAATTGACAAAGACGTTGTCGGGTTTGACATCTACGGCCCCAATTAGTCACGCTTGAGATGAAACACAGTAGGAACCCACACCTGTGTGCACAAACCCATCCTCGTGGAGTACCTTCAATGCCTCCAAGATGCACCGAGAAACGTGCTTGAGTTCTTTCCGAGTCAACGTTCTCTGGATTGATGCATCTAAAAGATCACTCTCAAGATATCTCAAGGCGATGGTTACTGGAGTGGGAGGTTCCTCAATGTCATCGATCAAGGATCGAAGGTAGTGCGTCCGACGCTGGAACCGTCTTAGGACATCTCGTTCATTTCCTACTCTTGGATGATCTCGAACGCTTTTGATGACCACAATTTTTTCCAATTGATTCCTTGGGACTATTAATTTCTAAATTGATTATGCCAAGTTCCGAATCAGCTTACTTGGCAAACCAAACGGTCTCTTGGAGCTCGTTGGTGATAGTGTACGTCCCGATTCTACCCTTGAGAACTTGCCCAATACGGAAGAGAGAGGACATAAATGTATGATTTTGAAACAAAGGCAAATTCAATAAGCAGAGTATATAGCACTAAAAGCTGGAGCTTGACTCTATAGTTGCACAAGCTCAGAAACGCCAGCTCTGGTACACGATGCTAAGGTCGTGATGCGTAGCCGTGCCTCGCAACGGCAGCTGTAGGAATAACCGGCGACGCGAGAAGTGCTAGTGTAGATCACAAATGTACGAAAAAAGACTGTCCGGAAAGTGTTCGTCCATCAACGAGGTCTGATGGCTGACCAATAAGCACCGTGCACGTGGCAGCCAACGCCGCCTCTCCGCTGTCTACGGAGGAGCTCAGATCAGAGATTAAGATTGTGATACTGCGCCACTTTGTGTGGCCGTGCTGTTGGACTCTAAGTGTGCTTATGTAATCTCTACGTGTGACACAAGGAAGCGTTGTTGACGTTGCAAAAGCACGCCAAATAATCTTCGGACCCATGCTCACACCACACGAAGATGGAGAAATGGAGAAGCCACGAACGGCAATATACCCTAATGGAGTCAACATTTACCAAGAGTGAGCTCCCTGAAGATGCACTGCCTACCTCCTAAGCCGCCGGGCGAAAGGTCTATCCCCTATGGTCTCGCGAGCGTCTAGAAAACGAAGCAGATATGCTCAAGTTTATCGCATCTACAACCACTATACCTGTGCCCAAGTTCTTAGACTTGTATGAAGAGAATGGCTTGCTTCACCTCAAGACCGAGCGCGTCTCAGGTATGTCTCTGGACGACATAGCATCTGAAGCTGTTATCATACATGTCGCCAACTACTTGGAGTCGTATGTCTTACCCCAGCTTCTTGAGCTACGACACCACACTATTGGCAGCGCCGATGCCACTCTACCAGTTATCCCACCGAGGCGAATAACCTATCGAGACAAACGATCGACTTGGCCACGAAAGACCTCATACATTACAGACTTTATGTTCCGTCATAATGACCTTGGTCAGCACTATATTATCGTTGATCCAAGTACTTTAGATGTTACTGCAATTATCGACTGGGAATTTGTTGGATACTATACGACGGAGTTCAAATATCCTATTTGGTTAAAGCCTGTCGCGGAGCAAGGAGAAGATCGTTTGCAACCCGATCACCTCATAAAGTTTCTTGACAGCACTAGTGAGAGCCCTAAAGCTGCGGATACGAATACTCTTGTACGATTACCGGAAGGTTCGACACCAGCTGTTGAGAGCTTGTGAAGAGGAGGCACCGGTACTACTGGGCCACTTTTCTCGCACGACCTCTGACGCGCCTAGAGCTTTATACTTACATCAGCAATACACCTGTTTGTAACCGTCAGCATCCGCGTCCAATTTCATCCTTCACGTCCAAGCGCAGGCCAACCAGGCGGTCCCCTCGCAACCGACCAGCGCGACACCGCCGACGAGAAGCAACTCCGCCCGGCGCACAGCTTCGAGGAATGAGCCAGATCCTTGTGCTGCGCAAGGTGCTGTAAAAGAACACCTTGGTGGGATCCCGACCCATTAGCGACCCCGTGAGGATGGTGACGGAGCGTCGAAGGAGCTGTATCTGTGGACAAAGGTTGTGTAACAGTGAATGTATTAGAAGCTGGCAAGGGTTTGTTCGAAGATTTTGGTCGATGTTCGCTTAGATGAGAGTCTTGATGAGTGTAGCAGCGCTGAGTCCGAAATTCCTCGCTTAGAAGTACATCCGGTAGCGTTCCAGTTCGAGACAGCAAAGAAGGGCATCGCAAAATGTATGGCGCAAGCTTATGGTTTGGAACCATACGTGGTGCCGAGATCAGTAGAAAATCAATGAGTGGCCCAGGGCTTCCGAACGGCATAAGATTTTATCGACTGATCATTCGAGAGGGCGCAAGTAGCACGGATGCAGCGCCATCTATCAGGATATGCCAATCCATCGAAGTACAGCTCGATCTTGATAGAACTTTGGCAGTACCCCAATCTAATATGCCTTCGTTAAGATGCGCTTACTAGGCAGTCATAAACATATCATACAGCGAGCCAAAAGTGTTCTTTGGAATTAATCGTCACCATTCGAGATCCCGATATCCTCGATAAGACGTAATAGGTCAAAACTACTGACTGTTTGAGGTGGGCCGGAATGAATACTTCGAATGCCTTTCCCGCGAAGAAGTTTCGCGCTGCAATTGAACGGTCACGCCAGAAAGCCAACTTGAATCAGTACTCATGTTGGTACCAAACGCTGCTGATGAGCCAAGGTTATGGCGGTGAAGAGTCATCGGTGTCAGGGGTGAGTGCCGGGTGGGTTCGTCGAATCGTTAGCAGCATAGAAGTATAGTAAAGTTGGCCACGTGATCATGTGCAACCCTGTCGTTCATACCACTGGCCGGGACGTCAAGACTACCAGACTCATACTACGTCGCTACAAATTTGGTATGAGTCGTCTTTGGTGCAAACACAATCGCTCGCCGGGGGAGTCAGTCCTGAATAAGTATAAAGATATGATCTATGGCGTGTTGATTGATGGCTCTATCATATTCGGCCTCTGACTTATTGATACTAGCATTCTGAACTCTTCATTGAGTCGATACAATATTCTCAATACCTTACTGTTAAGCACTTCTAAGATAGACTTAATTCGACACCATGTCCTCCTCAAAGAACGTAGTAGGTTTACCGTGGTCTATAGAGAGGACAGTAAATAACACTACTTAGAAGCTCGACTTTTCGGATCCGACAGAGCTACTCCAAGATTCCGCCCAATGCATGAGCTTATACAACGACTACGATCAACACCTCGCAGACAGTAATCCAGTAACGGTCCAGAAGCAGAACAATTTCATCATCGGAGAAAAAGGAAAGGGCGCGGCTTTGATGTCCCAGCTTTGTGTAGCATATGGCAAGAAAGATGCAAACGGGGATGACTTAACAGACGTTGAATTCGATTTTCTGCTTGCAGAACATAAAGAAGTTATCCGCAAACTCGCCATGCTGGGTACAAGGGGAAGAGCAACATTTTTCGGAGATGGATACGTTGTCATGATGAGGTTTGTGATATGTAAGAGACCGCTACTATTCTTCTTATGCATAGCTAATTCCTACGATCAGTCGATTCACAAAAAGACTACGAAAAGGGTATAACCTTGGGTACCTCCTGCTCGTATCACTACAACCCCGATAGCAGCGGATACATGATACTTTTGGACTCTCCGGATCCAGCTGTATTGGAGAGTATCAAGTCGTAGAAGGTCTAGGTTGAAGGATGGTCTCCGGTTGAAGATGGTGTTGCCTCACGTCGACATGAGAGGCGCTGAAGCCATTCTGGACAAGCTTCGCTGGTCGACAGACACTGAGCTATCCCCCGTTGGAAATTCTCGCAATGTGACTCCGCTCGGACACAATGTCCATGCGGCATCTGTACTTATATATATAGGTGGAATAAAATCTATTACTCCAACCGATACCCTCACATTTCTATGTACGTCCAACGAAATCAACTTAGCGCGCAGATCTTCCACATCAATTGGAACTATCCTCTAAAATGGTTCCAGCAATTTCGATGGAGAACAAGAGCTCACATGCTCAGAGTCATATAATCTCGTTCTTTCTCTTGATCCTAGGAAAACCAATTTTATCAGCACTCAACACACTCCATGGCATGCGAGAGCATTCACGATTCACTGCCATCCGTCGAATTCATCACTGATACCCAGCAGCTACCACAGCTGTTTGCTCATGAGCTTTCTATCGTTTTACTCGACAGCGAAGGTGACGTCTTCTGTCTCTGGCGGCAGTGTGCGAGTATTACTGCAGTTGGCTTCGACATCAACGAATGCATTCGACGACCATGACTTCCTATGTGCTCACGAAGTGAAGGTCAAATAATCTAGCGATCGCCAGCGGACTTACATAATAGTGTATATCTCGCAAATGCATGAAGCGTATACATTAACTATGGTGGAAATACTAAAGAGGTCCAAAGTGATCTATTCGTCGAGCTCATAAAAGTGTCCGCCCGTGTGGATGAGATGTCGGGAGATGTGGTTTGGCATTGCGCCTGTCCTCATATTGGCACAGATGGCAAACAATGCAACGATTGCAGTGGCGGAAAATGAAGTAGCGATAAGAATTAGAAAGTGCATCGTGGTCGGTGTTATTGCCTTTGACCGATGAGTCAAATAGGGTACAGATTGAGACCACAGAGCCTCGCGTACATTTGTGCGCCGCTAAATCACGATATTTGCTCGATTAGTTTTAGGCCACGCGATAAGATAGAAAATAAATCGGAGATCCGGTCAAATACGTGCATCCTTGGGCATTCAGATGAAAGTGTCATTTCATTTTGCTTCTAGGTGGTGGAACCTATCCTAACAATCACGAGAGATCCCTTTGGATACTCTCCATGATTCCCACTCTCACCAGACTAGTCGTCGGTTCTAGTACTATTCCACCCCCTCCTTTCCTTATCCAGTCCGAATACGCCATCCTCGGAGCCCAAAGCTGCACTTAAACCCATCTGTTTACCAAAGAATCCTCTGAATGGTTGGAAAATCCGCATCCTAAGTCCGCCAGCACTGATAGTTCATCGGCACGCCATCAAATATTCCCTCGCCGGTGTACCAATAGATAGGCGTCGGCATCTCGCACCCAGGTCCACTGTCGCAGATGTCAATTGATTATCTTTTCTAGTGTATCACCCCATCACCCTAGCACCGCATTCCTTTCTCATTCTACCTTATCTAGTTTTCTGACTTCAACTATACGTACTAGTATGTCGCGCAAGTATGGCCTTTCTCGATCCAGTAGCGAAGCTTCGACATCCCATTGATAGGTGGGCCGTCTGGGAGAAGCTCAAGGCAGCCCGTTTTGCCGGTGACTTGGAGGATGTGCATACGGCGATTGTTGTCGACGCTGAAGGTGCCACATTGTGTGCCGAGGGAAGAGTTGGCTACGGGGGCTGCGGCGATGAGGGTGATGCCGGTGGCGAAGAGGAAGATGAGGAAGTTGAGCAGACGCATCCTGGTCTAGAATCCTGTTGGTGACAAATCTTGGAAGGTTTTGGTTGAAGATTGGGGAGGTTGATGCTGAGGTTGCGGGGAGAAGTGTAGGAGGTGAGGGGGTCATGACTTGTATCGCCTTGTGACTTCGGAGCGGTGAGAGAACTCGGCGGTGAGCGAGTCTCGCATCGAGTAAAGACAGACCAATTATCATCAAATGCCAGGTAAAGGACGGCGGTCACAAAGAAGCACCGTCTAGAGTGATTTTACCGCTGAAAATTTAAGTTTATCTCAGCGTTGCACACTAAACTGGGTTGCATCGCTACTGTCGGTATAAGACGTAAAATCTTTGATACCGATCTAGGTCTTGCAGTTTCCCAACGGCCATTATCCTGGTACTGTTCCCCACAATCTACCATACCGCTAAGATTCTAGACCGATACCATTACCGAGGTGGAGCATCTGCAGCATAATAGCAGCGATAGTACGCACGCTTCGGGCCCGGCGGGAACGGGCAATTCTTAGGCCTGCCCCATGAGCCCTTGATGTAGTCGGTGCGCTCGTTAATTCCGCACGGAAGCTCGACCGACTCGTCCTCGCTGTTGACGCATTAGAACAGGGTCTAGGTGTCGCAATGCAATGCACTGTGCGTGCCAATTGTGTGCAGGTAAAACCTAAATTACTTACTGGAAGAACTCGCAGTTGCAGTTGTCATGGATCTTGAAGGCGTGTACCTCGATGTTCTTGAGCGGACGCTCGATTTTGAGGCAGTCGGTAGATTTCGTGTTTTGGAGATTGAACTTGTAGCCGTCGATGTTGGTAGTGAGGTAGCCGCAGGTTGGGTTGACTTGCGAGTAGACGAGGGTGATGAGAAGCGAGAGAAGGATGAGGAGACGCATTTTGATGGCTCTAAGGGGTGGATAAGTTGTTTGTGATGAAGGGTGTCGATGTGAAGTGGAGATGAGGATTTTTGTCGATGGAATTGTGGAAGCTATCGACGGATAGATATTTTCCACAGGTTGATTAGATAAGCTTGGTCTGAGATTCGAGTGAAAGACTCGAAGCGTAAAGAACAAAGAATTTCAGGGGCCTCAGTGTAGGCTGCCGAGAAGAAGCTCCTGCTAAATCGTGCCTTATGCATTTTAGCAACAGTGACGATATTGGTGAAAGAACGGGGCTCACCTCGGCCATGAATATAGTCCACGTGGCAGGTTTTAGAAGGCTCAACCGCCTCGCGTGTCCGAAGTTCGGCCATCATGTCACAAGCCTCGTCCGCAACCGCACCGGCTACAGTGATACCGACAAGGAAGGCGATCAAGAAGCTGAGAAGCCTCGTGTTGCAGTAGGCTTTTGGTTTGAGTAGCGTTTGATGTCTCCGACTTGGGGGCGGGGAAGAAGTTGGGCGCGAAGAGATGGGTAGTTGAAGGAGAAAGGTTGAGCGAGGAGAAGGCAAACGCGGACGAGAAGTAGAATTTTGTAGTCTATGCGCCATATTTAGGGTACTTGAGTAGCTCTAACTCTTTCAAAGAAAACTCGAGGTGAGGGAGATCGAGAAAAAGGTTGGTGATTGACGCCGAGTGAAAGCGCAACAGTTTTCTAGGAACGCGGTAAGGTTTGGAACAAAAGGAAACATCGCACCCGAGTGAGACATCAATGCTCTCAGTACAGCCTTGGAAGTGAACATATGAGAGTCTTGGATGCGGAGTGCATCCTTTCCAATATACTCACTGTGTGAATTCACAGTGTCTTGACGTGAGTCTGGATACCCTGTACATGATAGAAGTGTCGAAAGACATTCATCTGACACTGTATCGGTTGTGACTCATCTGCCTTCGACTGCATCTTGCTCTCTTCGTAATAGTGTCATGCCTCAATGGGCAAATGGTATAGAGTATGTGAAGTACTGAGTGATGTGGTAAATGAGCTGATCATTGTAGCTACATACATGAGCAAGCTATAGATCCGTGATAGACGGCCAGTCGCAGCGATGAGCTGTGTTACGTTAAGCACTGCCCGACTGCAGCACCTATCCGATCAATCGTTCCAAGCCCATCCAGGCAAGTTCCTTGCAGGACAGAGTGGGAATGCCAATCCGCTTGGTCAAACTTAGTTATGCACGTAAAGAGGAAACATACCGCTAACGATCGAATACGGGGGATTTGGTCTTAAAGTCGCAAAGGCCCACCCGCATCACCAAACAATTTGCCAAACCGCGTCACTGAATCCCACAATCTGCGAGAACATCTGATCCCTTAAATTCAGGTTCGTAAGTACCCATTCCTGTCCAGTCTTGCTCTGCAACTTCAAGTCCTTCCCACTGTCGCTCTTGGGCTTGGGTATACTGGAACCCACCACACGCTCAATTTTCTCAATACGCTCGATTTGAGAGTAAAGAAGCGTCCAGAGTACTTCCTCCTTCGTCGGACTGGTGTGTTGGTGGGATGTGAAGCGGACGGAGCTATTACTGATTATGAGACGTCCCCTCTTGTTCTCGTGGTGTGCAGTATAGGCACCGTAGTCTTGGGTCTTTAATGTTGTTTGAGGCGAGGTGATGGATGCGTTGGGTAGCGTGGATGGAATGGTACCGTGGTTCTCTTGGTATCGGGTACCTTCGGCTTGGATGGCTTTCATAGACCACTCGGCTAGAAAAAAAAAACGTCAATGAGAACAGTTCTACGACGTGCCAGCATGATCACATACCATGAGTGGGAATGCCCCAAAAGATGCGTTTGGGAAACGAGGCCAAAAGACGATACTCAGGAAAATTAACCGCTAACGGGAATAGACCGAAGAACGTGATTCCCATGTTCAGTGTAGCGATCTTTATGAACAGCCACGCAGGCACGAACGAGATCGCCAGGATACTAACGATGAAGATGGCGAGTGTAGCCATTGTGCGGCTTGGTACGCGCCACTCGTAAAAGCTTCTGAATGTCAGCAATTCGGTTGCTCCACTAGCCCAAGGTACCTACTTCCGTAATGATTCGAAGAAGTTGGCCAAGTCAGCCAATTGAATCATGAGCCACGGTCCAAGATCCTCAAGGATCTTATCAGCCCATTTCTCGTCGCCTTCCTTCTGAATGTACTCCGTAAGAGTGAGTGCAGTCTGCTGGCGGTCCTCGGTGCGCTCGATATCTTGACGGATATCTTCCATAGATGGCGCGTTGAGCCGGCGTTCTATGACTAGGTACACAATAGCGGAAAGCTGAAATCGGCGTTAGATTTTCTCAAGACAACGGTGTTGGTTACTTTACTATTCCAGGAAGGAGTAAGTTGGTAGCCCATAGCAAAGTGTAGGCGATCAGATATTTTGTCGTTTCTGTGCGGCTTTCCCATCGGTAGACTCGCCGCGCGGTCATTATGAATTCTTGGAACGGTGCGGATGCAATAATCAGACGCTCAACATTCGGCATGATAGACTGCTTCGTTGGCGCGGGGTGATCCATGCCATACCCTATGTATTGCCCACCGTATTGTTGTGCGGCGTACTCGGCGACCTGTAGGAAGTTAGTCACCGCTTGCATTAACAGAATGCAAGGTTGTCCTCACATGTTGTCCATATGCCCTCCAGTCCGTCACGAGTTTCCCATTTGCTTCTCGTTTGTGGAAGTCTGCTTTGCTCTTCAGCACAAACCGATCCCGTGGCAGTACCCGCACTTTCGTGATGTGTCGATCTAGCGTCCACCTCACATACATATTCTGCCTCTCCTTCAGCAGCTCGTCGAATGTCTCCGTCGCTCGGTTCTTCTTCTCCTGCGTCTCCGCATGCTGCACATTATCGTGCGCTTTGAGCAGATCCACCTCCTGCCCATGCGATATCTCTTTCGATGCGATGTTGGCCGCGACCTCGCGGTTACCACGACCAGATACTTTTGACTTGACTGTATCTACAGGGTCATGCATGAAGTCTTTCATAGTCGCCTTGTCCGGCACTGGCATCTTTTCCTTGAGGCGGGTGTCAGACTTTTCGGTCACAGGATTGGCGAGGAGTGAATCTTGCTGGCCGAGGTCATCCTCGATATCGGTCCCCTTGCTAATGTGTAGCGTCTTCCTGATCTTGATAGCAGCATCATGTCTCTTTTCGCTGATAGCAACTCGCAGGGACCGATGCTTCTCGTCTGCATCGTCGTGGCCATGGTCGTCTGCCAAGTTTGGCAATTTTTGAGGCAGCTGGATCTGATTGTCATGGTTGATATTTGCGCGGTCGAGGCCGGCGTGGTGCTCGTCGACCGTGGCGAACTCCTTCTTAGCCGCCATAGAGGTAGCGATCGGCCCGATGCTCAGTGGGGGTGTGCAGTTTGTATACACGGCTCAGCAAACCGTAACAATAACCAGGTTGCTTGAAGGGTCGGCGACGGCCCAATTTTCAAGGTAGGGGGTTCCTTGAATTCTTGAACGTGGCCGTTGTAGTCTGCAGGTAACTCGCAGCCGGAACGTCATGATACGTCATGCGCGTGACACAAAGCGACTTCTGATCCTGATCTCCGACAAGAACCTGTTGGTTCGACGGAACGGAGTTCCGTCTACAATCCACGGTTTTCAAAAAACTCTGCTTCTGGAAGTTCGCTGCTCATTACGTCTGGCACGGGAGATCCTCCCGCGGAGGCTAAGCCGCGTTAGGTAGGGCGGGTGAATGACCCACCCATTACGAGCGCGAAGAACAACAACGCAGCCACCATGGAATCAAATGACAACCTCACTGATTGCCTTCTTTTGAGCTTCATCAATGTGCCGGTTACGTTTACCCTGCATTACTTTACAGGTAGCAGGAAGGTACTGACCGAGAAGACCATCGTAATGCTGGAGACCTGCTAACAAGGCAATTCCATATTCAGCCCCAAGATTGAGTATGCTCCCAACTCCCAATACATACAAAAGATCTCCGGCAGACCTGAAGGGAAGAGAGACCGCTAATCCGTTGGCGCCGGATAAGCTTTCCGCGCCGCGTTCGGACTTGTGCACCGAATCACATCAAATGAAAATTGTCCAAGTTCCACGATTAGCTAGCACGCGATCGAAACGTTTTCATGATGAGTATTCAACAGTCACTCCATCATGCACTGTACCTTTCAGACTCGCTCAAAGCAAAGCGATTCCTGTGGTCTCTGCAAAGGACATCTAGAGTCGGAAGCGAAAAGCGAGAGAGAATAAGATACGGAACAGATGATGCAAGATTGTTTGAAGTTTTAGGGGATATTATTATCGTATATGGACGTAAGCCCGTCAAATATGCCAATTTGTCGTCGCTGATATCCAATTTCATGCCAATGTCCAAGCGCAAACAAACCGCATCGTAAACCACACACCCGAGAATGGCGTTTGACCCTGATATAAATCAGGATGCAACATTGAATGATGTCGCTCACATACTTAGAATCCATATAGAGATTCAGATTTGCGCCACTTACTACACATTAGCGCTGTCAGTGTGGCCTCACAAGGACATGTGAATAATTTAGACTCACCTCAACCTCCTCATCGTCGACGTACGTCGCAGTGGACGCGATACCTACAAATTAGGAGTTGAGGCACTTGTAGGACTTGAGGCCGTTCTTGTTCGTGCTACCCTTGGTAGGGCCGCCCCATCCAATCCACTTGCCGCCGCAATCATTCTCGCTGGGTAAATTTAGCTGTAGTCGAAGGATGCAACAGCTCCGAGATGAGGGTCGAAAGGTACTCACTAGAAGAAGAAGCAGGTGCAGTCCTTGAGGATATTGTACTGGCGGAGCTCAGCCTGCGTGTTGAAGCTATGGCAGCTACCGTCCTTGAGGATGGGCATGCCGACGCGATTGGAGTAGGTGACCATTCCACAGGACTGAGCATTGACGCCGGTGGTCTGAACATCAGGAGTAGGGTCCTGGGTAGGTGCTGTGTTGGCCATGCCGGTAACGGCGGCGAGAGTGATGAAGAACTTGCCGGAAGGCATGGTGTTTGAGTAGTGGCTTAGGTGATTTGAGCGTAGGTCAAAACGACTTTGCGCTGTTTAGAAAGCTGGTAGACGGTGGAGTAGAGCAGGCGTGGTCGATCTGATGAGGATATTGGGTTGGCTTAGGCTGCTTTTGTAGGGGGCCATCGCAATTAGTAACTGACGCGGAATGGCACGTGGGTGCCTTTCCACGTCAACGTTGTTGCACACTCGCATTGACCGCCGCGTGAGCGGTTATAACGAGGAGGGTGCAGCGGGGAAATTGGAACTAACAATATCATGGCCAACAGCACTCGAGCTTAAATTCCAGAACACAAATCATATGTGAAACAGCAATCTCGTGATTTAATCATCTTCCGTTTTCGAAACTAGCTCGACATTCACACGACACACAGACATCAGGTCACTGACAACCGGGGCGTGCAGATGCAATGTAGACGGAAACCGCCCGTACATTCCTCAAATTGCAGGCACTCAATTGTTCTGAGACCTAGACATCCACAGTACGCTTCAGAAATGATGGCTACATCTGACGACCGCATTCCCGTTGCGCCTTTTCACGCGACCATGTAGGCGCTAGTTGCCAAATCAAGAGCACGTCGAGTTGACCGTTAACGAGCCAAACTTCCGAACAGCTTGAAGCTCCTGGAAGCTCCTGATATCAACTATCTTCCCGGCCCGAACCCAGCCCTGCCATGCTAGCCTTCAAGGATGTCAGGTCCCTTCGTGGAGTTTGTGGAGGTACTGTTGGGATTTCCAATCTTGATGTCGGTCCCGATGGTCTTATTTTGCCAGTGGCATGCGTAGTAGTTGATATTCCAGTCATGCTCGACTTTTATAGTGCTACTCAGTATCAGTATCTACCGTCCACAGGTTCATTAGGCCTCTTGACCTACTCGTTTGCGGATCCTCCACCTTCCCAACCAACGACGGCCTCTGCTTTTCCCTTCGAAGGATCGCATTCCTTTCTTTCCCCATGTAAGACTTTCGCTTCAGAATACCAAAGATTGACTCACTCGTAGAAATAGCAGATTGCGTCGAAAACAATATTGAACTTGAAAGTCTTTCCGTGCTTGTTGGTTTCGAGATCCGTGCACCACAGCTAGAAAACAACATTCGAATCAGCACATCGACTTTCTGTTGGCGCCGTGACCATGACTAAAATGCCTGCAAGTACCTACATCGTCGTCTTTATCCTCGTGTATGGGATTCGTCACATTTTTCTTCTCGTCGCCTTGCCAGACGCTGCCGAATTCTTGATATCCTCTTGAAACAAGCCGAGGGTGAGCTCGAGGCTGCGGAAGAAGCGTGGGGATCGGAATTGCCTCTGCGTCACGCTTCGGGAAGAGCTGGATTAGAGCGCTGGCAGAGTCCTCGACTGGCGTGGCAACGACGCTACACATGACGCTGAGCATCGAGAGGAAAACGAAGAGGAGCATGGTGACGTGGTTTGATGTGGTCGAGATAGCTTGGAGTTGAGTATAGAGAAACGCAGTCAAAGTTCGGTTTCGGGTGCTCAAAGTGATTGATGGTCGAACTATAGCGTACGATCATATCTCGTTCACTTGCACTCACGGTGAGAGCTGCCGTTTTTGATTGTCGGTGTTGATCATAGTACTAGCGCGATACTGACGGCATCTCTCGGCCGAAATTCATAGTCAGCGAATGAGACATACCATTTTATAGAGAACCCTTCCCTCACCAAATGTTGGAAAAACTGCCGATCCACATATCCCACGCGGTTATGCTCGTATCCATGCACGATATTGTGCAAGGGCACGTTGAATGTTGCTCACATTCACATCATAGGGTGAAAGTTCATCGGAAGCACAAGCTGTCATTCATGTTCCTACACCGAGTCTCGTCAAAGCTACGTTACTCGACAAAACGGAGACTCCCGAAAGGATTGACGGAATCAATACTCTTCTGCTCCCAGAGAAGACTCAATCAATATCCCTGCCACCAAAATAACAAGCTCTTGTCAGGCTCGGCTTCAAGCAAGCCTCGCGTGGTTCACCCGCCATCGGGAACCCGCCGGAGAATGACTAGAGGTAGCGTGCAATGAGAAGTGCAAGAGCGAAGAGGCAGAAATTGGCGCGATTCAATTCTTGTGTCCCAGTCGACGACACACGTCCAGGCGTCGGATTCCCAGGCGTGGGGGGCATACGATCTTTTCTGCTGCGGGTCAGCTCGTATCGTCTTTGATCTTGTGTGAACATACTTGTTTGCGGCCGCGCACTGGTACGATTGGTATCTGTCGGTGTGTCCATCGCGTGGTCCGCTGAACCCGTTGCTCCCTTTACCGCCACAGTCTCGCTCACTGATATCGAGTGTTAGTTTTGAGTCAAACCACCCGCTACCGATGAACCGACGACGGAATAATCTGCAAGGAAAACGTACGGGAAGAAAGTGCAGTAGCATTCCTCCATCAGGCGAAAGCTGTCGAAGACCATCGTACTGTGACACTCGTCATCGCCGATGATATCGTCGCTCGTAGGAGACTCGCCGAAGAATACTCCGCCGCAGTTGACTGTATCATCATGATCAACGCCAGAACCATATTGCTATCTTAATAGTCGCACTGACCTGGGACTTTGGGTTTGAGATAGGTCGGGCTTTCGGCGTCATGATGAGAGCTGTGCAGAGGACCCGCCACTACCAACGCGAAGGCGGCAACGAAGAAGAAGATAATGCAGCTGGAATGCATGGTAGCAGTAGACTGGGTGGATGTTGCGCTACGGATAGTTGCAGGGATTCTGCACAAGATGTCGGATATAATGTCTGATGCGCGGTGTTTGGGACAACGGGCGGAGTCTGGAAGAAATTGACGGACTCTGCATGTTTTGTGGGAAGTGGCGAGTTGTTGTGAGCAGTGGCTGCTTCAACTCCTTGCCACGCGCTTCTAAGGCATATAGGCAATAGCCATACACCTCATGAAGGAGGTGCAGCACCGTTCTCGCCTTTTGGCGATCTTGACAAAATAAATCCTGGTCAGCTTGAGGTGATTCAAAGAAGAGATAGGGGAACTCAACGCGCCTTTACCCATCTCTGCCCAAAGAAGAAAATTTGAAGACGCACATGTTGATATGAAGTGAACTCAGAGAAATGCGGGGATACATAGTTGTTAATCAAGCGTACAAAATACGTCGCTACTAAAAACACGCAGTATATTACTAAAACATAGGCATCGCCGACTCTTACTTCCCTGCCGCATCAGTGAGCTACGGAAGGTCTCGATGAAGGAATTACCAAGTATTTGAGCAACGATCTTCTATATGTTCCCCGAATCGCATGTCCCAACCTCTAGGTGCCTTTTGGAGTCTGATGCCAGCATCAAACTATCCAACGGAGAGTCACCGCATATCCTTAAAAGTCACGCCCGTGACTTCGATCGTTTGTCCAAACCTTGTTCTTTGATTAGTACACACTGCTTCAATGGGGGTAATGATGATGTGCAACTCACGAAAATCGATGAGTGACTGCAGATATCAGGCCGCATCCTCCTCGCACAAGACATACGTCGGTTTCTCGTCAGTAAACCTACTCTCAGCCCGCGCCGGCCCAGTGAAGGATTGCACCGGATCGGCATTCTCGCATGACTCCTGGGAGCTATGCATTATCAGCCTAGGTCTAACGATCACAATTTTGGACTTACGAGAAGAACTTGCAAGAGCATCCAGCAGTATCAATGCGGAAGAGAGTCGCCTCCTGATCTTTCCAGATCGGTTCGCAAGTGGCGTGGGAGTAGACACCGACAATGTAGCCGTCGCCCTCGTGCAGTCGCACATAGCCGCACCTTGGAGCTGGGTCTATCGTAGCCTCCGTCTTAGAGGGGAGAAGGTGAGATTCGACGTCCTCAATGTGAAGAGGGGCCGACATGGTGACGCTGAATCCTGCAGCTAGGGTGACAAGAAGCTTGTGGAGCTGCATTGTAATGGCGAGGCTGTTGAATTGCAAATGCGGCGCCAATATACTTTGGTCGAGTTTGAGTAGTTGAAGAGAGCTAAGTCCACGACAGAAGATACGCTGTCAGACTGATGGCCGATGGGATGAAGCAGTCTGTGGAATTGCGCTGATGCCAGGTTCCTGAGTAAGTAGGTCAGACGGAAATCGCGTTCGATAGAGCAAGAGCGTCGATTCCGGCTTGGAAAGTTTGCTTGGAATTGAGTACACTAGTATGAGACGCGAACAATCACAGGAATATATATACCTACAAATCTACCTTGTCAGGTGAGATACGCCTCACCGCCCCCTATGATGCAGCGGCTGATCATAACACTCCATACATCTGCTCCCTCTCGACGTGGCAATCCGTACGCCCCCGTCTCCCTCTTTCTAGAAGTCCTTCGTACAACACCAGAACGATTTTCGATACCGAGGTAATGTGCTCGGTCGCACTGTGTCCATGCGGTATCCTATCAACTCCGGTACCGCCTTCGTAGGTACAAGGTGCTTGCCACGTACAAAGCGGCGAGCGGGTCAGAGCCAGTATATTGGTTCCTCACCGCTTCATCATTAGACGCCGGGAACGCCTCTCTCTATCGTTTGGTCGACATGCGTCGTCCGATCGGTGGGTTGTGGTTGGTCTTGAAAGACACCGCTTCTTCGAGATCTTTCGACAAGGTCGTCATACATATTATTCATAGATGGTGCTCGTAACGTGTTTTATCGGGATTGGCAACGCCGTTGGACGTACATACAATTCAAAGGTTTGCTGCGCCACACAATAAGATTGATACAGTCGGCGTAGATTTCAGCTGTAATCTCTTGGTACTAAGGGAGCAGTGTCCAAAAAAGTAGAAACAAATCTTGGACTTTCACATTCGAGTTCCTGGAAAAACAATGTCGAAGGCGAGGTTAACTTCTATGAGAGCGTGTCACCGTTACATGGCGAATCGACGTTACCGGGTTCAGCGCGGTGTAACAAAACTCTTTCCCATTTTGCCTATAGATATTACTATGAGGAGCTGAACATTTTGCCATCCCCTATGAATCGAGAGCGCACATCATGAGCACGTTTGCTTCTAGAAAGGGCACAGCAGCAGTAAGGAAGATCTGAGCTCCCAAAATAGCTTTCCTACAGCTCACATCCATCCTCGTCTTCTCCCCCACCCTCACCCTGCTTCCAGACCAAACAAACATACCACATCCCTACCTCCTCCACAACCCCCGATTTGTCAAAAGACTTTCTATAGTTCTCCAATCCAACAATCCACACCCCCGTTACATTCTTCTTGCAACTTTCCTCTGTCCTAAATGACATGTTAGCCGAGATGATCCACTCAGATATCCTCAGCATAATCGAGCACAATTGTAAAGAAAACACTCACACGCCTCCCCGTAACTCTAAACTCCCGGATTGAATTCTTCACATCCTCCACATCCCGAAGACTTTCTTCTCGGACCCCATGGCTGTGCATTTGCCGTCCCCGTTGAGCATATATCCCTGCGCGAGACCAGCTGTGGTGCTTCCGGTTCCGCAGAAGGTGGTTCTGCATCTTTGTGTGTCACCATAGCGTTCCTAGAGACCAGCTCCGGTGCAGATAGTGAGATATGATGTGGGCGAGGAATTGCACCGCTAATGCGGACGAGTAACCAGACAGCGAAGAGAAATATTGAGGGACGCATAGCTTCCGGTGGGGTGTAGATGAGGGGTGCGGTAAGGACTGTGATGCACATCGTATTCTCATGAGTAGAAGATCGTTTAGGGAGGTTGACTACGAATCTGTTAGCTACTCGAGAAATAAGAGCGGGAAAGCCGTGCAGGATGATGCATTTCTTTTAAGAGAGCCCAGTAGTTGAACATTCACACATCACGTTGAAGAGAAGCACCATCAACGCCCACCCTAGTAGTACTCACATATACTACCATTGCGAAGTTCTAGTCAAACATAGCACCAGTCCCCATCCACCCACCATCACACCCCCCTCCCCAACTTCTTAACAGCCCGCATCCCCGCCACGGTCCCACCCCTCCCCCCCTCCCGCCCAACCTCCACCACAATCATACGAACAAAGTCCCGACTAACCCAATAACTACTATGCGCGCCCAACATAGTCAAATACTGAATTTCCAACGCACCCCCTCCATACCGCAGATAAAAGTCCACCTGGCCATTATCATTGAGTGCATACGCTCTCTTCTCGGCGATCTCCTCGCGTGTGAAGTCGTGCGTTTCGAGCTCGACGTTGGAGGGGAGGCGGGTGGTGGGTGGTTTTGGGAGAGGCGCGCTGGCTGTGGTGGAAGAGGAGGTGAAGGGGTTGCTGAAGGCGAACAAGGAGGTGCTTGCTGAGGGGATGAGGGCGGGTTTGAGTTGTGCGGCGTAGTTTGCGTCGATGGCGGCGTTGAGGCGGAAGGCGACGGGGTCGTAGCCGTTGACTATGTTGTAGATGTTGTCGACGGCGATGCAGCCGAAGCGGCCCCGTTCGCCCGATACCCCAGGCGTGGCAAACGAGTCTGCATCTGGTTTCTCCTTGTCGCGTCTTGGAAGCAACGAGGCTTTTCTCAGTAGCAGAAAGAAACCCACCGGACTGCCACACGTGAACAACGAACTAGTATTGAATACGAACTGATCTTTGGGTAATTCAGCTTCCGGAAACCCCGGATCAGCAAATTGCGGATCAACGTAGGTAGGCTGTTCAGAAAGAATATCCATAGCCATGACGGAGCCGAGCGAGTGAGCAACAATATGGACACGACCCCATTCGGAGAAGCCGGGGTTGTTGACGCACCAAAGGCGGTAGATGCGGTTTGCTTCTTCTATACATGCGGACACCATTTTGGGATGATGTTCGGCAGAGAGATAGTAGGGGACGTCGAGCATGACGTCGCTGACGATGCCGCGGACGGAAGGGAGTGTATCGGGGGTGATGTCTTTAAGAGTGTATTGGTTGGATGCTGGGTCTTCGGCGTCGCCCGTGGCGCTCACGTCGTCTTCCAGTGATATGCGGAGGCGCCAATTGACCTGCATCTGTCAGTATCTCCATTCGCGTAAGATATGCTCGCAGTCTTACAGGCAAGACCATGATGCCACCCATGTCTTTCCGCAGATTCCTCTTGACATCGTTCGCCCCAAGCTCGACATTTACCTCTCGGCGGAAAGCGTTGATGGCATGGGTGAAATGAAATGTCTCCATGCGCTGCGAAAGCTTCTGCCCAATACCGTGAATGACGAGTACCAGATCAGTAACCTGCGGCCGCTCTGAAAGCGCGAGATCAGGATCTAGTTTCTGCCTTCTATTTTGGGGAGCGCCACCCTGAGATGTAGAGACGCCTTCCCGCGCCATCTGAGCCTTCGGCGTGTCCTTGCTTCGATGCAATTTGTCCCATGCTTTTTGATCAAAGCCTCGTACGACACAAATCCCAATCGGTCTGCTCTTTCGAATGTAATTGGCTAGGGGTCGCCGGCCATAGTAGTTCGAAGGTTGTAGCGAAGGTCGCAAGATGTACGCCTCTTTCTCACTCGCGTATATCACACCAGCACTTCGATAAAGGTTCTTGCGTCCAGCATGGCCGTACTCCATGTCCCCACCAGCCTTGTTATCAGGCCCATCTGGACCAGTCGAGATGTCTATTAGGTCCGCCGCATGCTCCACGATCTCTCTACGCTCCTGCTCCGGGTCCTCTGGCTCCGCGGCAAGCGTACTCTGAACCAAACCCGCAGACATCATCTGCTGCGAAGACGACGGACGGCTCTCCGGCTTCTTCAGCTTTTCAGGCCATAGTTTATGCAATATCTTCATTTCGCCCAATGCGCCTACTTCTATGGCGCTGTTCAGTTCGTCTCTCCACGTATCTGTCCAAGGCCGTAGCTCTAGATAGCCGACCTCGAGCATGTTCGCGACCTCAACCTCGACGGGCATCATGGTGTCTTTGTAGAACCAGGTTCCGCGGAGCACTTTGGCGACATCACTGACCGGTGACCAGTAAATAGGCTCCATTCGGATCGACTCCGTGTCCATGACCACATGATGCAACCGCGATACGCCAACAGGTACCTTTGCTGATGGTGTTTGCTTTGGTTTCGATGGTATGCGAGCAGGCCCTTTATCCTTGAGTCCTGGCAGTGCAGGTTCCATATCGTTGTCCCACTTGTAGCTATCCAATTCATGCGGTGCTGGCCGACTCCGTCCCTCCCAGGATCCCGATGTACGAAATTGCGACGAGTCTCCGCGTGAAGGTGCTCTGATGAATGGTGTGCCAGTAGTTGTAGACACGGTCAAAGGAGCGTTGTCCGTCACTTCCAGCGCCTTGAGCGAGGTAGAGAGGGTCGGTCCTTGAGTGGTGCCGCCCACGCTGGGTCTGCGCGCCTCCTCCACAGAGCCTGAGTACAGCCCTCTGCTAGACGAGCGGGGATACGGTATATCCTTGCCTGGAGAGCTTCTCCGGCCATCGTCTTTCGACGCGCTCTCGCCTCTCTTTCGCTTCATCAGAGCAACTGTCGGATTCGCCGGCGTCCCCGGTGAGTCCATACCCCGCCCTTTCTCACCGAAATCTTCATTATGCTTCAATATCGTCTTCCGCAGGTCCAGCCATGTCTCATTAATAGCCTCATTGTCATATTCGGAGAAGGGCCGCGGTGGCTGCCTGCGCGCGTTCGCGGCACTTTGAACGAGAGGCGGTAACGGTGAGAGAGGGTCGTCGATAGCGAGCGGCGAGGTGTAGAAATAGCGAGGAATGATCGTGGGAGGTGCCTCAGTTGAGTGGAGGACCTCGCGGATATATTGGTTGGCGTGAGAGGAGGCCATGTTCGGGGCGCGGCTCTCATGGGCTGCCGGGAGCAAACGGGTAGAGGTGCAGACACTGGAGCGTTAGGCTCATATCACACGCTCCTTGATGGTCAGCATACGTGTCTCCATAACAGAAAGATGGTGGCAATAGTGGTAGCCTAGCGCACTGGTATTGAGGCAGCCTGTCGTCTGCTTGCTGGAAACCTCGCGCCTGAAGCTCTGACGCAACCGCTCGCTTAGCGTAAAGCCTGACATGTGAACATCCCACGTGGGATGCCTCAAACCAACCACCAAAGCCGCGCGGGCCAATCTCGAACACCGAAGACAAGTTGAACAAAGCAATTTTGGACGGCCATGGCGATTCAATTTCTCTTATGATATATGTACAGCTACAAACATGAATTCCAGCCTTCCTGTACCGCTATCGTGTCAATCATTCAATTTTCATCCCTGCTTAACCGAAGAGCGCATCACCTAGACGGATCGATACAGTCTTGACTTGAGTGTAGTTGTCCAGCGCCGCCTCGCCCAACTCGCGGCCCATACCAGACTCCTTGAATCCACCGAACGGAAGCTGCCAGTGAAGGGTGTTGTATGTGTTAACCCACACTGTACCGGCCTTGAGCGCATTTGACACCTCGATAGCCGTGTTAAGGTTCGTGGTGTGCACGGCAGCAGCGAGGCCGTATGTAGTGTTGTTGCCGATGGCAATGGCATCCTCCTTGTTCTTGAACTTGGAAATGGAACAGACGGGACCGAAGATCTCTTCTTGCACAATACTCATGTCTTCGGTGACGTTGGAGAAGATGGTAGGTTCGATGAAGAAGCCCTTGGTACCGATGCGCTTGCCACCAGTTTCGATCTTGGCGCCGGCCGCCTTACCCTCCTCGATGTAGCTGTAATGATGTTAGCGTGTGTATTTACTGCTGGAAGGGTAAGCATATTACCCCATGATGCGGTCGAATTGTAGCTTCGAAACCTGGGGGCCCTGGAAAGTATCTTGGTGGAATGGGTCGCCCACGGCGTTTTGCTCCGCGCGCGCCTTGAACTTCTCAACAAACTTGTCGTAGATGGATTCTTGAACGTATACACGCGAACCAGCACAGCAGCACTGTCCGTGGTTGAAGTAGATACCGAAGTTGACCCACGAGATGGCATTGTCGATGTCGGCATCCTCGAAGACGATGTTGGGGCTCTTGCCTCCAAGCTCAAGGGTGACTTTCTTGAGGTTGGAGCCAGCTGCAGCCTTCATGATCTGTCGGCCCACAACAGTTGAACCGGTGAAGGCGATCTTGTCGACATTCATGTGCGAAGAAAGTGCAGCACCGGCGACCTTGCCGAAACCAGAGATGACGTTGATGACACCTGGGGGGAACCCAGCCTCCTTGACGAGGTTGGCGGCCACCAGGGCGGAGAGAGGGGTCTGCTCGGCGGACTTGATGACGACGACGTTGCCGGCGGCGATGGCGGGGCCAATCTTCCATGCCCACATGAGGAGCGGGAAGTTCCAGGGGATGATTTGACCGCAGACACCAATCTAGTTTTGTTAGACGGGTTCGGGGTTCGACGTAGCAGAAGAGATGCACGTACCGGCTCCTTCTTGGTGTAGTTGAAGGTGTCGTGCGAAGTGTCAATGACCTTGCCCTCGATCTTGTCGGCCCAGCCGCCATAGTACCTCAAGCAACCAGCGCAAGCACCAACGTCACCCTTGGCCATGCTGATGGCCTTTCCATTGTCCAGCGACTCGACAGCGGCGAGCAGATCAATGTTCTTCTCAAACAGATTTGCGAGGTTCACGAGGTACTTTCCTCGCTGCTCGGGTGACACCTTCCTCCACTCGCCCTCGAAGGCTTTGCGTGCGGCAGAAACGGCGATATCGACATCCTTCTCGGTGGCTTCTTGGACCGAGCAGATGACCTCTTCGTTGGTGGGGTTGATGACTTCAAACGTCTTGCCGTCTACGGCCTTGACCCACTCGTTGTTGATGAAACTGTCCGTCGGTAAGCTGCTGATGCGAGCACGAGAACAAGGTGCGGGTCCGCGGCAGACACGTCGGCACTGGGTACGGGCATCGACTCTTTGGGAGACTTACAGGCCAGTGGGCTGGTCGTAGTCGCCCGAATGCGGCGTCTTGAGCTTGGTGATTAGTCCTGACATGGTGTCGTTGATTTGGGTATCTGGAAGGAGGTAGAGGAGGAGTTGAGGTGCGGAGATATTCTTTGTGTGAAGTGAGGGGCTATCTCCTCTTAAGTATTGCAGCTATGACAGCATGGAGAAGGGAGGCGGCCGCAGCCCATGCGCCGAACCAGCCCAGAGTGGTAATCGAGCTGTCTCGGCCATCGGGAGCCCGCCGTGAACGCGCTGGACCAGCCTATTGCGTCTCTCGTGGTGGGCTGCGGTGGCGGAGACGCGACGCAGAGGAGCTGGTGCCCCGCTCCGCCAGCCAGTGGTGTGTTACCCCTCCCCCGCATCATCACGTTGCTAGCCCTGCCCAAGCCGCCACTATCCTGCAGCCGCTCGGGACTCTCCCTCCTCGGATTTGAAATAGACTGTGCGCACCCGATCGGATCGCAGTCCTGCACTTCTTACAGGTAGTCAACTCTTGGGTCTCTTGTTTCCTCACAAGATCTTGGGAATGATAGACGATCGTCTTGCCAACTGGAGGTGGTGAACCCGCCCGCACTAGACTCTCCAGATGCCGTGTACATACCCACCTGCAAGCCGCCGAACTAACACCGACTGGATGTCCCAGCCTCCCTCGGCTTCCATTCGAGCGAGCAGTGGACCTCCATGTGCGCTGACCCCTACTCTTCCCTTGACGCCACAATTCTCCGTATGCTCTTCACAAGAGTGAACAGCATTGACTAGCTCGTTTTGTCGCATGAGTTCAGCGCCCACCCGAAGACGCTGAATGCGTCGGGAAGGTACCGGATGAGCGCCTCGCTGGCCTGACCGTGCCATGGACACCCGGAAGGCTTTAGCTTGCCCTATGAGCGTGTTGCGGGGAGAGCTAGTGTTGCTAGTCTAGTGGAAGCCTTCCGCACAAAGGGAGACCTTACGGGGTCGCACTCAGCCAGGAACAGCAGTGTGGTGTGGTAACTGCTGACAGTCGGATCACTAGGATTCGGAACCATGCTTCGTCTGCCTGGAGAATGATGCATCATACATGAAACGAACAAGGAAAAGTGGGGTATTCAGAGGCTTGGGTACCGCTTCTGGCTCTTTCCCGATATATCGATGAGTGAACAGGCAATCAAACCATGCGGATCAGACCGTAGCGATTTGGGCCGTCATGGCTAGACGTTCGAGGGTCGCCAACGTCACGGGGGATCGTGTCCAAAAGAATGCGAAGAGCGCTGTGCTGATATCCATTGAAACTTTGAGCTACACTACTCAAATTGAGAACCAGTCTGAGGGTCTGGATCGTCCGCTGTGCCGTATAATGTACAAAGTGCGTCCGACCGAGAAGTCGACAAAAAGAAAAGACCGGGTGAAGTCGCATCCAGAAAAAGAGTACCGGGCAAAGGGTGTGGAGACGGATCGCGCCGAAACTGGGAATCATATCCCAAGCAGACCTGTGGGAATTCGCAAAGGGTAAAAGGAGAGCTGCTCAGAGCATCTCGTCGACCATGTTGGTGTCGTCCACGCCGGTGGCCGCGGCATTGCCGTTGGTCACCATCGTGTCGACACCATCACCAGCCGGGAAGTAGTCGTCCATCTCAGCGTCCAGCTCCTCCACCGTCTTCTTCTTCTCGCGGGCAGGGCGTCCGCCGCGAGCAGCACCACGGCCACGGCCGCGTCCGCGACCCTCACGGGTATCAGTCGCACCCTTAGCGGCAGCGACCGGCTTCGGCTTGTCCTTCTTCGGTTGGCTACCATTTGGATTAGCATAGTCAAGAGAGCGTTCCCCAAGAGACCTACGTGACGCGATCGGCGAGCGACGGCTGAGCGCGAATGGCAACATTGGCGGCGCTAACGAGCACCTCGACTCGGATCGGACGGCCATCGATCTTGACACCTTGTAAAGCGGAAGAGGCCTTGTTGGCTTGGTCGGCTTTGGCGAAGATAACCGTGGCGCTTCCTAGGCTCTTGCCGTTGGCTCCATACTGAATGATGATTCTCTTGGGTCTGCCAACACCAGCAGCAGTCGCGAAGTAGTCCTACGAGGCGTATTAGTCGTCGTCGCATAGAATAGTAGTAGAGCAAAAAGCAGGAACAAGCGAGTCCGGAAAGCACGGCGGAGATAGGACTGAGTGGTCCCAGTTCGATATATCGGTCTATGGCGCTCATCAATAGAGAGGCTGTCCAGTAACAGAAAAGGCTTCTCGTCAGCGCAGCGACGCCGTGTTCGGCATAGAGCCGATACGAAAGAGGTGAGTGTCATAGGCTAGCATGCGCATTGCCTCGCTCTAGGTCGCTTTGCCGTGCTCACGGGCAAGCGCCTGGCCTTGTATGCTCATGAATAAGCTCGCTGCTTGGTCTGCTTCCTGGTCTGTTGCTCCAATCGCTATGCGACCAGATTTGGGACTGCCATCAGGACTGACAAGCGGCTGTTCCGTCTGGACAACCATCTCTAGTTTTGGTAAAGCGGAGCTCGTGGGTGTCGCATGCTGCAACGTGCAGTGCCGTGCGCCTGTCTGCCCAGACGGCCAACGGCATGACTGTTGGCAAGCATGGAGGGAGCCCAATGGGAGGCGGAGCTCGATGCTCGGCATGATCGGACTCGCGTTCGCTCGCAGATCGACGAGCACGTAGGCTCAAAGACCTTCGAAGGTCTCACATACCTTGAGTTGACTCTCCTCAACGTCCGATGGCTGCAAACAATTAGCGAATTGTGGATTAGGCATGCAAAATGGCACTTACCAAGTTGGAGACCATGATCTTGGTCTCACCACCAGCCGGGCCAGTGGGTGTGATGGGGGCGGCCTTGTTCTGCTTCGGCTTGCCAGCGGGCTTCTGGACACCGCCGACGGGGGCGTCGGTAGCACGACGACCGGGACCGCCACGGCGGTTGCCGCGGCCACGGCGTGTGGAGGAGCGGGTAGTCTTGAGGATGTCGTCCAGGGACGAGTTGAGCTTGTCGGTGCCGGACATGTTGGTGTTGAGTGAGGTTGGGTAGGGTGAGTGTGGTTATATGCGGATCGAAAGCAGATGTGTGAAGCGCAGGGCAGTTGAAGCGGGCGGTCGAACAAGTCCGAGAGCGCAAGTGGCAATGGGAGCGCGAGGTAGACGCGGTGATGAAGGGTTAACGCGTCGTTGACCTTGAGTGACGTGTCAGATGGGTGTGGCTCAGGCGCGTGGGCGCAAAGTGAGGACTGCGCGTACTGTGGTTGATGCGCAAAAATGGAGTTGAGAAGAAGATGAGCGGTAGAGAGTGTGGTGGTGTGGTGGTGTGGTGGTGTGGTGTTGATGCGCGAGAGAGCGACGGGCGAGGGCGAAGGCAGAAACAAAAGGAGAAAGCGTGCTCAGCCACATAAAACCTTGGCGCGCTAACCCGCATCACGTCACGACTGTGGCTGTGGCTGTGGCTCCCGGCGCATCTTCGGCAAGCACCTCGTACCTGCCTGCGCGACCGCGAATGCTCCTGCCTGCGCCTGCTAGGAATTGCGGCGATGGACCGATAGCAGCATGGCAGTCACACCGGTAAGTCCAGAGAGGCTCCCATACCAGGATGCACACTAGAGTAACATGGCCCCGCTGACGCCCACCAAGTGGCAGTTCAAGTTCTTCGACGTCTCGCAGGTCAAGCTCCCCGACGAAGACAGCTCGTTCCTCTCCGAGCCTGGGAACATCTCCTCCGTCGTCTCCGGCTCGGAAAGTATCTTCTTCGGCAGCTCCGATGGCGTCGTCCGCATCCTGTCGCAGGCCTTCAAGGTCGTGCGATCGTTCCAGGCCCACGATACGGGCGCCATCAACTACATGAAGCAGGTCCCCGGGACGGCGCTGCTCGTGACCATTGCCGAGGATCTCTCCAATGAGCCCGTGTTGAAGGTGTGGGCCCTGGATAAACTAGAGAAGAAGACGGGCATCCCGCGCTGCCAGAGCACCCTCACTATTCACAACGGTCGCAAGCAGTTCCCCATAAGCGCATTCGCTGCGCTGGATGACTTGTCCCAGCTGGCCGTCGGTTTCGCGAACGGCGCAGTCACAGTAGTTAGAGGCGATCTCATACACGACCGTGGCGCGAGACAGCGGACCGTGTTCGAATCCGAGGAACCCATTACGGGCATCGAGTTCCGCGAGGGCAGCATCACCACCCTCTACATTGCGACCACCGGGCGCATCCTGACACTTATCATTTCTGGGAGAGGCCAAGGTCAGCCGGCCAAGTCGCTCGACGAGTATGGCTGCGGTGTAGGGTGCATGGCAGTCGATAAGTCCACCCGCGATGTGGTTGTTGCCAGAAACGATGCAATCTACTACTATGGACAACACGGCCGTGGCCCGCCATATACCTATGATGGCGAGAAAAAAATGATGACTGTGTTCAAAGACTATGTTGTAATGGTCGCGCCGCCCAAGTCGAATGTCATGCCTCGTTCCAATCCGCTGCGGGCATTGGGCATAGGCACTGCAGACGACGTGTTCAACACGTCGACACTGACGCTGCTCAACACCGAGCTAAGACTTGTGGCACATCAGGAGCAGATTTCGTCCCAAGTAAAGGCGATTGTCGCCGAATGGGGAGATCTCTTCGTGCTGACTATAGACGGCAAGGTCAGACACGCACTATGATGATGCCACTTCGGAGCTAACGCTCTCCAGATCTTCCGGTACCATGAGAAACCGTTTGCGCAAAAACTCGAGATTCTGTATCAGCGGAACCTGTACCTTCTGGCCATCAACATGGCCCAAAAAGCGGGCCTCGACTCTTCACAACTAAACGTCATTCTGCGCAAATACGGCGACTATCTATACCAGAAGCAAGAGTACGACACTGCTATGCAGCAGTACCTAAAGGCGATTGACAATACGGAGCCATCGCAAGTCATCCGGAAGGTAAGGTTGGTCGTCTGCTTCATCAAAACTTAAACTTATCTTCCGTTCAGTTCCTTGACACGCAGCGGATTCATAATCTCATCGAATACCTCGAAGAGCTCCACGACCACCATAAAGCCACATCGGACCATACGACACTGCTATTAAATTGCTACGCTAAGCTCAAGGACGTGGAGAAGCTGGAGGATTTCATCAAATCGCCGGGCGATGATCTGAAATTCGATTTGGACACAGCCATCTCGATGTGTCGGCAAGGAGGGTACTATGATCAGGCTGCCTACCTTGCGCGAAAGCATGGCGAGCACGAACTCGTAGTCGACATACTAATCGAGGACTCGAAGCGCTACGCGGAAGCCTTGGCCTATATATGGAGGCTGGAGCCTGAAGTGGCTTACTTCAATCTCATGAAGTATGCCACTGTGCTCCTCGAGCAATGTTCGCAAGACACCACGCAGATCTTCATCGACTACTACACCGGCAACTTCCGGCCAAAGAAAGACGCCATCGTGATACCGAACGCACCAAGTTCGACGGGAATGGGCATGGGAATGGGACTAGGCGCAGCTTCCAGTGCTGTCCAGAACCTTGCTGCCCTTCTACCTCTCCCATATATGAACACAAGTGCACTAGCATCACCTCCATCTGGGGAGTCGAGATCTACAATGAGCCAAGCCCAAGTCATTGAAACGAACACCAACGAGCCGCCACCGGAATACAAGATACCCAAGCCACGCACGGCGTTCTCGGCTTTCGTCGACCATGCTCAAGACTTCATCGTCTTCCTCGAGGCGTGCATCAAATCGGAGAATCTCCGTGAAGATGACAAGGTTGATCTCTACACTGCGTTATTCGAGATGTATCTTCACACCGCTGCGTCGAAGAAGGATGGCGAGCGGAAGGCTTGGGAGGATAAGGCGAAGAAGCTTGTGGAAGGAAACAATAACCCCATCGACACTTCGAACGTGCTGCTTCTGTCGCACCTTTCCAACTTTAGAGATGGCACTATTCTGGTCCGCGAGCAGCAGGGCTTACATTTTGACATTTTCCGCTCATACACTGCAACAAATGACACGCAAGGCGCCATCCGCGCTCTCCGCAAATATGGGCCCGAAGAGCCTGCGCTTTACCCAGCAGCCCTCGCATACTTCACCTCCGACCCGGACAGACTCGCTGAAGCCGGCGACGAGCTCGATATGGTGCTCAAGAAGATCGACGAAGACGGGCTCATGGCCCCCCTTCAAGTCATCCAAACACTCTCCACAAACGGCGTTGCGACCATGGGCATGATCAAACAATACCTCTCTACGACCATCGAGCGCGAACGACAAGAAATCGCCACAAACCGCAAGACCATCGACACCTTCCGCTCCGACACGGAAACAAAGAAAATGGAGTTGCAAAATCTCAACACGAAACCCGCCGTCTTCCAGGCTACGCGATGCAAGGTCTGCGACCGCTCGCTCGATCTTCCCGTCGTACATTTTCTATGCAAGCATAGTTTCCATCAACGGTGTTTGAGCGTAGACGAGGATGTTGAGGATGAAAGTGTGGAGTGTCCGCTCTGCAGCTCGCAGAACCAGACGGTGAGGGCGATACGGAAGGCCCAGCTTGACAGCGCGGAGAGGCATGATATTTTCCTGGATGCGTTGAAGAGGGGGAAGGATGGTTTGGCGGTTGTCAGTGAGTGGTTCGGGAGGGGGGTTATGGGCGTTGGGGTCGCGGAGTAGATATTCGTATGACATGGAACGGTTGTCACGCAAGGCAATGGAGCGAGACATGTGCAGTCCTGCTCATTATTGTGTCTGTCTTCAACGACTTCAATGGCCAGGGGTGATGTGGACGTCGCAACGGGGATCGCTTGCAAAATGACTTTTGGTCGACGTGATTGACACAAACTATGACAAGAATCTGTGCGAGCAACCACTGCAAAATAACTACTTCATACCGAATCCCCATCACTCCCCGGCCCCTTCTTCATCCGCTCCAGCCGAATCTCATGCGCAACATTAATATGAAGTCTCTGCGGCTCCTCAGCAGGCGCTGATGACGACCGCCTGCGGAACTTTTCGCGCCAGACGCTGATAGAGGACTCATTGACGCCGTAGATGATTGCGTCGGCGAAGCCTTGGATGACGATGCAGGCCTGGCTTGCTGTTAGCGCGTTGCTATAGTCTTCTGATGGCGAGGAGAAGTAGTGATATGGAACAAGGTAACAAGAAGTGAGGTAGAGGTGAGTGAGTATCAAAGAGGCGGACGTACCTTATCGACAGTCGCGATGCCAAAGGGAGCTGGTCTGCCGGTGATGGATTGGTAGATGCGGATCGAGGTGGGGATCGTCCATATCAGCATGTACACGATGGGATAGTACATCATCTGGCGCGCCAGCTTCTTCAACACAGGACTTGGTTGTCTTGCATGGGTTCTGCCATGTACCGTCCCTGCGCTTTCCACCTCGCCTACACCCACAGTAGCATGCGTGGCACCGCCATCTACGTCCTTGCTCTCGATATCCAGTTTCGCTGATGGACGGCCGATGCGACGGGTAGAGGAAATAGACTCCGTTTCGGGAGCGAGCGTGTGCTGGTCGAGGTTGAGCGTGCGGGTGTGCGAGTTGGAGTGGAGTTGGGGGTTGCTACGCGAGTGGGCTTGTGGCGAGTTCTCGTCGTGGAAGGACATGAAGCGGTTATGTGCTGTGTAGATGATGCGGTAGAGACGGGCGTATAGGCCGAGGATTACGATGATGATGAGCCAGCGGGGGATGAAGTTGACAAGGAGCCGGACTTTGTCGCTGCCGAACCAGCACCCTGGTGTACACGTTAGTGTGGGTTGCGTGTGGTGCGTAGACTGGAGACGTACAGGCGCCAATGTCGCTGTACCCATCTAGTCCTAGACCGAGACCTGCCCATAGAGCGGATATACCCCATGGGAGAGACCAGAGGACCAGACGATGCTCTTGGATCCACGAGGAGATGTGCTTGTAATTTGCTAGGATGAAGAATGTGCAGAAGGCTATTAGGAGGACCCAGTAGTCGGCTAGAGGAGATCAGCATATGTAGATCATTTATTAGAAGTAGACATACTTTGCACAACGAAGAACTGAGTCATGAAGCCATTGAAGCTGCAGAACCTCTTCTGCGCCGGCGCGCCAATGCCATGTCCCGAGAGGTTGACCGCACAGGAGGAGAGGAAGTTGACGGCCATGAAGAAGTCCGATATTGCGAGTCCAAGGATGAGCTGGTGGCGGAAAGTACGCACTTCCTTGAACACTGTACACAAGCTTAGCACAACTCAGTTTAATTTGTGGTAGTAGTCTCGTCGATCGACTTACACACAAAGCTCAGGATGATCCATCCCGCCCCAACGATGCTCAAAACCGACACTGCCAGTATGACCTGGCTCAGGATCTGGACCTCCCGGGCTGCACGCGGCGCCGACAGCACCATCCGTTCCACAAGCTGAGCATGGTCGACACTTGCCATGATCAATGATGGACAGTTGGCCAGGTGTGGGTCTCACTGCTACTTTTGAACATGTTGGATGATGGGCCGTAGCATTGGCATCAAACGCGCCTTATCGAGACCCCCATGAGACGGACCGAGTAGAGGAACGAATTGCTGGGACCATGGTGGTAGGTTTGTCCCAAAGCGGACACCACTGCGTCCTTATCTATAACGGCTGCAGGCAAAAAGAAGCAATCATGAACCCTGTAAAATTAGCGAGCGCGGGCATAAAATCAGGAGATAGAGGAAAGCAAGGACAAGCGAAATGATATGATTGGAGGACTACGACGAGTGCCCTTAAACTACCTGCTCCTCGCAAGTGGAGATGGTCTGTATGGCTCTTCTGAGTACTTCCATGTGCGTTTGGAAAGCGCCGAAGAGCGACGGGAGACGGCGGCAAGCTGTATCCTCCATACGAAGTGGCGAAGGATGACCCTCGATATCAGACATGAAGCAGATCTGCTGTCATCCCACCAACTGGTGTTTCAAGTTGACGTATCTCAGGCCTGTCGAGAATTCCTTCCTGCCATCCAAGCCACTGTGTCGTCTAAGAAAGGACTACCAGGACGACACTCTCAGCAGGCGAGGTTGGAGCGTGGAAGCATAGCTACGTTCCGTGGTTCGCCTGTCTGTTAAGCCACTGTCGTAAGCGTGCGCGCGCCACAATGCAGGAACCGACACGCCTGGGTGAGAAGGCGGTACAGTGCAGCTGAGTGACATGTTGGGGAAAGTTCAGACGTCCATGGAAAAGAAAGGAGAGATAAGATGGTTGTCTATCAGTGCGTAGATGGGGATGACTTGAGCAAAAATCGGAGCCTGTGCCGGGCTTCTGATACGAGCCTTGACATCGAACGAGTCTCGTGGGGGTCCAAACGTAGCCTGAAAATGCGCTCCCAAATTCCAAGAAGCTGGAGGAAGAGAGCTGGAGTCGTCGCGTCGAAGTAGTAGTCGAAGCTTTCCTGGGCACATTAGAGGCCTGTGGAGATCAATGGTGTCAGTCTCGTTGGAACTTGATCAGCTCTGGTGACCACCCGCTGCTGACGGGCATGGTGAATGAGCGTGTTCTATTTCGGGCGCATGTAGAATTCGAACGCTCATCATGAGACGTGTGGGCGTTAAGTTGGAGTCCTGCTGCATTGCGAGGTGGTGTTGCGTGGGAAAGCGGAATCCGGGGAGGGGGGAGGTGGGAGGTGGGAGGTGGAAAGGAGAGGGCCCGTGCACCCCCACGCACCACGTCTGGGGTCCATCGCATCGCACTCGATCGCAGGCCGCAAGATGCCGGAACCGGGCGCCGCCCGCTCGACTACAGTGGAATGGCCTTGAAGCGCAGAGATGTAGTCCTCGCCGCCGTCGCCGTCTTCGTCGCCTGGGGCTACCTGACCCACTGGCAGCCCGCCCTCCGCTTCCTGCCCTACGCCTTCGCCGCCGGCGCTCTCGCGACCCTCGCCCTGCTGGCCTGGCTGGCCCTCACCACCGCCTGGAACAAAGAGCTGCGCAGCGGAGGAGACGATGGCTACGGCCCCAGACATGCTGCCTTCCTGGCGCCGGGCAAGTGGCAGGCGGAGCGGGCGGCCCTCACGAAGCGGTCCATGTATATGATGGAGCCGCTGTACCCCGCGGCCTATGTCGTGTCCGATAGCATCGACGTGCTGCTCGGCCTGATACTTCGCGACTTTGTCAAGGGGTGGTATGGCAACATCAGCAAGAGCCCCATCTTCGTGAACGAGGTCGACCGCGCCGCGCGCGCCGCCCTGGGCGAGATCCGTGACCGCATACTGGCCGTGGACGTGGTCGAGACGGCCGTGTCGCGCATGATCCCCATCATCACCGACCACCTGCGGGCTGCCTACGAGGCCGAGCGCGTCGTGCGTGGACGGAAGCTGTCGCGCAACGTGACCGAGTCCGAGGAGCTCGACCTGGCCATCGCGGCCAAGTACAAGGAGGGCAGACTGCATCCGGCGGCGTCGCTGGCGTATTCCAATACGAAGCTCATCCAGCAGCAGCATTTGCGCAGCATCGTCTCCCGATTGTTGCCCAGAGTCATGCCCAGCAGCATGACCACTAGCCCAGCTGTAAATGTCCTCATCAAGGAGATTGTCGCCTGTGCCGTTCTGTCGCCTGTGATGCAGATGCTTGCGGATCCCGATACGTGGAACCAGCTGATGGAGGGCTACGTATGACACCACATGGTTGTAACTTGATCATGTCTAACATCACCAGGGACGGTCGTTGCTGCAAGAACGAAAGACGGTCCGCAAACTCCGCGCGGAGCTTGATAAGCATGCACCACCTTCGCCGAAGGCCCCGAGAAACGTGCAGTTCCCAAAGATATCCCCGGGCGATAACGAGCGGAAGTTTGAACGCTTCATCAGAGCTATCAGGCAAACTAACACCCTCGCGGATGCACGACGGTTCCGAAGCGAGATTTCTGGCCAGCTTCGGAAAGACTCCACGGTGGAAAGCCAGGACCCTGTCTATCTCCGCAGGTTGGAGACCGCAAGGAACATCTTGGACCAGAAGATTACCAATCTGAGTGCTGGTGGCTCAGTGCGTGGCAAGGTGGCCGCTCAAGCAAAGCCAAAACACAAGCGAACGACATCAAGATTCGAAAATGCTTCGTTACGCGATGTGTTGTATGACTCATCAGGACTTTCTTGCTTCATGGAGTTCATGGACCAAGTCGGTCTTATGCGGCTGGTTCAGTTCTGGGTGGTCGTAGATGGCATCCGTAATCCATTGGAGCAGGACACCGATGAGCCTGGCGAGGGGCTTGGTGCCTTGCCCAGCTGGACCGACTCGGACCGAGCAGATCTCGCACAGATCAACGAAGGCTATCTATCCAAGTCGGAGCTTAACATACTTCCAGAAGCGCACCAAGCCGTAACCGTGTTTCTTAAGGCTGGCCGAAGTGCGTTGCCAGAGCAGTACTACAACGCACGTCGCGCATTATTGCAGGCACAAACTGCCGTGTACGATCAGCTCCAGGAACCCCACTTTCGACGATTCAGAAAGTCAAATCTCTACTACAAATGGCTCGCCATGGACGAGGCTGCCAACACCGGGCAAAGCTCCATCAGTACGAGAATGGTGAGCCAAACGCTTGAGAATCCAGCTTTGGCAGCTCCTAAGAGAATGGTTCGATCACAGTCGTCGCAGAAAGCCACCCTCCATCCCCCCGATCTTCGTCGAGCGGTCGCATCTTCTTCTGATCTCAGTAGTCTTGGCAAAGTCAAAGACATGGAGCCACCCCCACGACGTTCCCTCGACAACAGTTCCGTAATACGACCACCGCTGTTCGACGATGACTATGAGAGTGACCACATGGCCAACTCAACGGCAAGTCTAGATTCGGATGCAGGTCTGCCACGGCAGCATGCCGACAACTCACACGTCGTCGACGCCATGCATGCTGCACTCACTGACATAATGGGAGACGAGCCAGAAGGCTCAATATTCTTCGAGCCAAGCGTACACTCACCACTCCTTGATAACGACTCTATGCGGGGCTCTATGGATATCCCCAGAGCACTGTCCCCAAATCCTTCGGCAATGCAGAGGAAGGACAAGGATAAGCCAAGTATCGCATCGCTGGGACTTGTTGGTCAACCACAAACTCGTGGTGTCTTCGACGGTGATCTTTTCGGCGACGAGGAGCGATTTCTCGAGGACGAGGTTGAGGACACAAGTACTCCCACGAAGGTTGCCGAAGACGAGATTCACGAAGCTGCGCCTGGTGATCTCGGCTTGGCTGAAGCCATCGACACTCTCACGGCGGATATCGAGCGTCTAGTCACCCAAGAGTCTATCGTAGATTCCCTGACGTCAAAGGCTGAGCTAACGAACAATGCCGCCGAGCTACGCATTCTGCGCAAGTCAAAGACCAGTCTTCAACGTGAGATTCAGCGGAAAGAGTTACAGCGTCAGCAATACATTATCCAAGAGAGCGACAACAGCTTGTACGGCCGCGCCACAGTCTTTATACAGTCCATTATGGTGGGAACGGAGGAGGACGGGAAAGAGTTCGCAATGTGTAGGTGTCTACTTGTTATGCCGATAACAATCGCTGACAGCTTTCCAGACGTGATCGAGGTCCGTAGGCGTGCGGGTGATCAGATGCCAGCAGCAGCATGGGTGGTCTCTCGCCGATACAGTGAATTCCATGAGCTGAACAAGCGTCTTCGTTCCAAGTTCGGCCAAGTTCGAAACTTGGAATTTCCGCGAAGACAGATGATGCTGAAGCTTCAGAAGGACTTCTTGCAGAAGCGCAGGCTGGGATTGGAGAAGTACCTTCGGGTAGGTAACGTTCCAATCTCTGACGAAGCGCCACTGACATTTGCTCCAGGAGCTACTTCTCATTCCCACAGTCTGTCGCAGTCGCGAATTCCGCGCTTTTCTCTCCCAAGCAACCATCTCATCTACAGAACCAGGGTCCAATCAACCCACTTCCAACGACTTTGTGTCCCGGATCTACAACTCTGTCGCAGACGGCATGGAGGAATTCCTAGGCAACATCCCTGTACTCGACCAGTTGTCGGTCGCAGGACAGAACCTCATCTCAGCAGCCACCACGCAACTTGCCTCCACCAATGGAGCCAGCACTTCCGGTCTTGCTGCCACCACTACCTTGGGCGTCGGACCAGGCACAGACGCCGAAGCCGAAGCTGAATTGCTCGCATTCGAGAACAAAGAGCTGGAACCCTTCGTAAAGCCAATCTGCGATCTCTTTCTCGAGACCTTCGAGCTGAATCGCGAGAACAACTGGCTCCGTGGTCGTGCTGTTGTGGTAGTTCTCCATCAACTCCTCGGCGGCACTATCGAGCGTAAAGTGCGCGATTCATACGACACTTTTGTTTCAGAAGACAACGTTTCCAAGTACATCGATATGCTCAAGGACAACATGTGGCCAAATGGCAAGCTGAAGCAGGGTGTGGAGAGAACAAGTCAGGATCGTGCAAAGAGTAGGAAGGAAGCGGGTGTTGTGCTCGCTACACTTGTGCCAGAGCTAGCGGCTAGTGTAGTAGGAAGAGCGAATGCAGCGATGGCAGCAAAGCGGTTGGAGGCTACGGTGAATAATTCGCGATTGAAGTAAGTGATTCTTGTTTTGTGATGAGAGTTTTACTAATGAGGTTACAGTACGCATCTTGCCTGTACGCTTCTTGACGAGATCATACAGGTCTTGTTCCCGGAGGTTGGCATCAAATAATATTGGCACGATTCGCAGTGGGAGGTATAACGCCGCGGCGCGCATTTGCACAGAGAGAGTTCTTGCTTATTCAAATTTCATCCGTATATCCTTGCTCACCCGAATCACTATCCATGGTGCCCCTCAACGTTCGTATACCAGCCAAGCAATGTCCCCCGTCCGCAATCTTCATATCGACCCCCTCATGCGGCTTTATCAATCGTTCTAGCTCACAGTTAGCATCCCTTCATTCTAGGTAATACGCACTCTCACGTACTCGTAATGAAATCACTTCCTAAAAAGCGATACAACGCCGTGGCTACGTCAGTCCACGAGAGATCCTTCCAATTCACTTGAATCACGACGTAGCTCCCCGTTTTGGTGTCGCCTACGAGCTGGAAGGTCTCCTGCATATGTTCTTCGACGTGGGCACAGACGGTGCGGAAGTTCGTTATGTCCGGGTGGCTTTCATTGAATGCTTCGGTTGCGACACCTGTTGTTATGAGTATCCTAGTGACATGGATGGATCCGAAAGAGGAGGGGCCCTACCGACAATGCCTTTCAAAGCTGTATTTATATCGTTCGTGCCGCAGAAGTCCAACATTTCGTAGACTCCGCTTTCTGCGCTGATGACGGCGGGTGGATTGAAGAATTCGAAGTTGACGGCGTGGTATTCTGTTCCAGGGGTTTCGGCTGCCATAAAGCCATTCATTTTCTAGATGCAGGCGGGTGGGGCTGGAGCGGTTGTAATGGTTCGGTTGGGCTTGCTGGGTTTGTCTTTGAACTGTCAAAAACTAAGGACTTTGTAGGTGTGTGGAGCGGGTTAGAGTTTATGCTAGCTTTCGGACTTTATAGTGGGATATGACTCGATCTGATGATGGTGAGTGTAGCTAACTCAGTGATGTGTGCTGATTCAGAGTAGCCCATCCATGAGTCGTACTGGGCTGGTAGACTGATCAACTCGAACACGTCGACCTTCTGATTCACGCATTGCGCTCAAAATTACATGATCTGCTACCTCACCGTCCGCGGTTGGTCCTCATCCCATTTCTAGCTCAGCGCATGCCATAGTACTAGGACAAAGTCTATTGTCACTTATACGCTAAGAAGTATGTCCAGTCAAGGCACTGTACAAGACAGATATTGACGCACTGAATAGTGGATCAGCCATGTACTTATGATTGCGAGTCTGGCAGTCGCAAGCCCACAATCCCATGAGTAGGAGAGTCGCGTTTAGACTGCACAATCGCCTCAGCCGTACTTTCAAGGAACCCAAGTTCAACCAATCTTTTGACAAAGTCCACAGTCCACTCCTGACACCTCCGATTCAAAGTCTACACATCACCATCAGCAGAGTACCACCAATCCATCAACCAAACTCCCCCCTCACCTCATCAACCGGCGCAAAAACATCCCTACACTTCCCCGGCGGCGGAATCATCTCCGCCACCTTTTCCACCTCACATCTCGCCACTTTCTCCACGAAAACTGTCCCCTCCTCTCCTTCCCTTTCGGGATAGTCGTACATATACTTCTCGTCGACTGCGCCGATCTCAAACATCTCGAATCGTTCGGTTTCTAGACTGGGATTGTAGTTTCTTTTGAACTCGAGTGCGTAGCCAGTGAAGGGGGTACCGGTTACGTGTATTTTTGTGCCGGAGGGGCGGTTGGGGTAGGGGGACCAGAGGGAGAAGTGGGCGCGTTGGCGTTTGGGGGATTGGCGGGAGGAGAGGAGGTGGAGGGAGAGAGAGGACATGCTGAGACTGAGGATATGAGAGTGGTGGTGGTGATTGGTAGTTGACGGGTTGGTGACGAAGACTGGTAAACGAGGGGTGTTTGCATGAAGTCAAATTGGGTGCGACGTAGTGAAATCGTTGTGATGGTGCCTGGCCTGCTCCGTATCTGGATATGTATACCGCAATTACGCGCTCCCTATACTTTCGTAGTTTGTTACTACATACCATACTTCCGCTGCACCCTGTCATGTCCAGGCGATGATTATGGTCAACACGCCTACTGTGATCGAGGCGACATCGGATCGTGATGACGCGAGCGGGTACGCTACAGCATAATCACTCCATTTTGGGCGTCTCGTCTTGCAGCAAAGCCAAGACCAGGCCTGATGTTGTACTCGAATACCTCGCAGACACCTAGATGTGATTGGAGATTAGTACAAATTGTACCTCGTAATATTGCGGGGAAGAAAGGGTGTGCATATGCCCCTAGTAGCTAGCTAGCGTGATGTCATGTATCTGGCGATGACTCGCTTCGCGTCCAACCTCGGCCTCACCCCTCACGACTGTCTAGCGTCAGCGTGCAGGATAGCTTGCCCAGACTAAACGATGAAGGCCGAGGCGGGGGAAAAAGTGCGTGGGGAGATACAGAGTCCATTTCTCACTTCTTCACCGGCGCGAATTGACCTGGTTTCGGATCGGACGAGATAAGATAGATCACCGGACAGCATTCCGGTCTTCGCAAGTACTTTGAAAGGAGTGACGCAAAACCGCGAACTTAAATTGTGGCTTCTATATCATAGCTGAGAGTTCTGGCAAGATGGCGCGTAAGCCGTTCTAGAACCATTCCTATTCATGTCAAACTCACTCACAAACCCCACAGTCCCCATCCTCGCAACCGCTGCCGCAACAACAGCTATAGCCGCATACCTGAACGCCAAACACCATATCCACCACGACCTCGTCAACGGCCGCGGCGGCCTTACACCCACACAGAAAGACCTTGATTTCCTCGCCTCGCGTGTGGATCAGAAACGCATCCTAAACTACCACATCCTCTCAGAACAAGCAGCTAAGCAACCAAACCACCCCGCGCTCATCTTCGAAGGGAGGACATGGAGCTATGCGGAACTTATGGATGGTGTGACGAGAGTGGGGAATTGGCTTGTGGAAGAGTTGGGGGTGGCAGTTGGGGAGGTGGTGGCGATTGATGGGGGGAATTCCCCGGAATATTTGCTGCTTTGGTTTGCGTTGGATGCGGTGGGGGCGAGTATTAGTTTTGTGAATTGGAATCTGACGGGAGAGGGGTTGGTGCATTGTGTCAAGGTATGTTTCCTTCCTTACAGAGTCCCACCATAGAGAGCATTATGCTGATGTACAGTCCAGCTCTGCGGTTCCCGCTACCTCCTCACGGACACTGACGTCGAGCACAACGTCGAGCCCATCCGTCCCAAGCTATCGGAAATGGGCGTCAAAATAGTCTACTACTCCCCCTTCTCCATCGCCTCCCTCACGAACAAAACACCCATCCCCGAATCCCGACGCTCCGCCATATCAGTCGACTCCGTCCGCGGCCTGATCTATACCTCAGGCACCACCGGCCTCCCCAAAGCCGTCATCATGACCACAGTCGACGACCTTATGGTAGGCCGTCTAGCATCACAGTATCTCAAGTTGAAACCCCAGGACAGGTTTTACACGTGTATGCCGCTGTACCACGGCGCTGCGCATGGTTTGTGCGTAACACCAAGTTTACATGCGGGTTGTACTATTGTCCTTGGGCGGAAGTTCTCCCATCGCACCTTCTGGCCTGAAGTAGCCTCCTCTCGTGCAACCATCATCCAATACGTTGGGGAACTCTGCCGTTACCTTCTCAACGGGCCTCCGAACCCTTATGAACGCGCTCACTGCGTTCAAGTCGCCTGGGGCAATGGCATGCGGCCTGATGTCTGGGAGCCGTTTCGGAAGCGCTTCAACATCCCTATCATTAATGAATTATATGCGGCGACGGATGGGCTTGGAGCAACGTTCACAAGGAACAAAGGCGAGTTTACCGCGAACACGATTGGATTGAGGGGTGCGCTGTGGAACTGGCGGTTTGGCGAGAAGGAGGTTAGAGTGAAGATGGATGTCGATACGGAAGATATCATGCGCGATGAGAATGGATTTGCCATCCGCTGCGGGACGAACGAGCCAGGACAGGTTCTGCATAGACTGGAGCCTGATTTGAGCAATACGGCGCCGGGGTACTTCAACAACGATGAAGCAACGACGAAGCGACGTATTAGAGATGTCTTCGAGAAAGGCGATCTGTAAGTCCCCTTCTCTGTAGGTCCCTATGAAGTATCAATCGCTGATGCAAGAGCAGATGGTTCAAATCCGGCGACATGATGCGACAAGACGACCAAGGGCGCCTCTACTTCGTCGACCGCCTCGGCGACACATTCCGTTGGAAATCCGAAAACGTATCCACGAATGAAGTCGCCGACCAGCTCTCCCAGCACCCGCAAGTATTGGAAACGAACGTCTACGGCATCCTCATCCCCGGCTATGACGGCCGCGCGGGCACTGCATCGATCGTCCTGGCCGATGGCGTGACGGAGGCAACGTTTGATTTCAAGGGGTTGGCGGCGCATGCAAGGGCGGTACTGCCAGGGTATGCGGTGCCGCTGTTCTTGAGAGTCACGCCAGCGTTGGAGTATACGGGGACCTTGAAGGTGCAGAAGGGGAGGTTGAAGAGGGAGGGGGTGGATCCGGGGTTGATGACGGGTGGAGATAAGGTGTACTGGTTGCCGGCGGGAGCGGAGGCTTATGTGCCGTTTGGGCAGAAGGATTGGGAGGCTATTCAGAATAGGACGGCGCGGCTGTGATGGAATGGTTTAGCTGAAGTAGCATTGCGACAGACGGAAATTGGTTTCACCGTGACCACCAAGTTCGGAGGTGCATAGTTGAAAATGACTATTTCTACATCGCTGCCTGACATGTTTGGCCGTAACCCTCTGCATCGTGATATCCACATGTAGTCTCGACTGCTGTCACGGAATGCTCCACGCTTAGTTGATCTCAAACTCATAGTACACGTAAGCCGAGTACTCTCCTTCTCCCATATGTCCCGTTGCCTGCATGTCCGTTGAAGTCGCCGAATCGTCTTTCTTGATGCGGCCTTTGCTGTCGCGGCCAAAGGCGTTCCCGCCAAGGTAGGAGTATGCCGAGTCGAGGTTTGATTTTGCCTTTTTGGCAAGTTTGGAGTTTGTCTAGCCTGCATCAGTAACTTTCCTAAGGGGGGTCTGTGATGAGGCGCGCGTACCTGCACCAGCCCACAAACAAAGTCCAACGGCAGCCCATAACGCAACACCGTCTCCACAAATACCCTCAGCGCGAGCACATGTATCCAAATCATAGCACTCTCACTATAACCCGTGCGACCCAACCTCAGCGCCTCGCCCCACAGCTTCTTCTCATCCTGCGCGAGCTGACTCGCCTCTTTTGCCTCCTTCTCCTTGCCGCCCTCCTTGTACTGGTAATCGCGCGGCGTCCACCGCTTTTCTCTGCACTTGTGCAGAAACTCTGCGGAGTGCTTTTTGAAGGTGACGACAGCGATGAGGGCGAATTCGTCGTCGGAGGCGACTTGGTTTGCGGAGCGGGGGACGACCATGGGGGCGAGGGATTCGTAGGCCTTGTAGAATTCTTTGATGACAGTGTTGGGGACGGCGATGAGGTGGGTGTCGAGGTATTCCGAGTCTTGGATGAGGGTTTTGGGGTCTACTATTGTGGTGAGAGATTTGGTGGAGAGGTTGCCTCTGATCTTGTGTTAGTGTGGCATGACGAGGGGTGAGAGTGTGGGAGCGTACGTCCGTCGTCGCTCGGCGGCTACGAGGTTCGACTTGGTTTGGTTGTACTGGGAGAACTTGGCTTTGACGTCGTTGTCGATGCCTTGTATTTCCTGCGTGCGGTCAGCAAGGCTCATCCTCACATGATTCTAGGGCAAAGGGCAAAGGCACCTTCTGCAGCGAGTCTATCAGGTCGGCAATGGATTTATCTGCCCGGTACTTGATCTTGTTCCACTGAAAGGTGCGCAGGTACTGGTCCACGGGCTCTACACGCCAGGTCAGCATTCTCCAAAAGCCTTCCCAGAAAGGACCTCCACGCACTATCATTAATCGTCTTGTGCTGCTGCAGCGTCTCCTCGTTCCCATCGAGAATATTCCTCAGACTATCCCCCACCTTCCCAACGACCGATTCACACGCGCCTTCGAGCTTGGCAAGATCATCTGCCTGCTGCACCAGCGCATCTAGTGTCCCGATTTTGAAGTTGGGAATCGCGAACGGGTACGTGGTGCCGTTGTCGCTCGTGATGGTGGAGCGCAGGGCTGTGAGGGCTTCGTCGACATGGTTCGAGGGCGATATTGACGTCGGCAGCGACACCAGCAGGTACTTTGCGCCTTTGGACATGGTGGCAATGGGGGCGGACGGCGCGGCGGGGGTCTTGCAGGGGAGGGTTGGCGATGATGTCGAGGTGGTGGTGAGCTGTGGTGGGCAGCTCCAAGCTTGGGGCGGCCCGTGCGCCCTGTCGTCACTGCACGAGAGACGCGGCCAGCTCGACCGCAACACCGAAAATGCTAATATTGCTGCAAATACTGCATCTATACTACGAAACCTAGTCAAAGCTCGACACTCTCCTGGAGATTGTCGAGAGAAGCAAAGCTTCTTCCTTGTTCCGGGATATCGTGTCCTAATTGGGCAAGAAGTTGTCCGTCGGGCGAGTTTAAAGCTGGACCGTTGTTATCCGCCGTGCACTCTCACACCTCTACACCTCACAATGACTTCAAAAAGGGCAGCAAACGTGCTGCGCCCGGCCTTCAATGGTCTCAAGATACACTCTACGACCCTCCAACAAGCCTCAAGCTCTCGCATTTCCGCCCGCACCATCTCAGTCCAAGCTTCGCGACCCCGCAAGCTCACCCGCTCCTCACAACAGCCAGTCCGCTACGCCTCGTCCGCGTCCAAAGGCGAGGAGCTGGGAAAGACGAGTCTGTATGAGCTTCACAGCAAACATGGCGCCAAATTCGTGCCATTTGGCGGCTATTCCATGCCGGTGCAGTACAGCGACTTGGGCATCGTCGACTCGCACCATTGGACGCGCGAGAAGGCGAGCTTGTTTGATGTCGGCCACATGTACGCCTTCTGTACTTCCTCTCAAGCTTCCATCGGGTCACTAACATCATCCAGGGTACAGCACTACTTTTCTGGCCCCGGCGCCGAAGCCTTCCTCCAGCGCATAACCCCGACCTCAGTCTCCTCCCTCGCCGAGTACACATCGACCCTCTCTACACTCCTCCACCGGGAGACGGGCGGTATTGTTGACGATACGGTCATCGCACGTCTACCTGGCAAGTTCTACGTTGTCACCAATGCCGGCTGTCGAGAGAAGGACACTGCATATCTGACCGAGGAATTGGCAGCATGGAAGAATGACAACCCAGACCAGACGGTAAACTGGGAGGTGCTGGACAAACAAGGTCTTATTGCGCTCCAAGGTCCATTGTCAGCCAAGATCCTCGAACGCGTACTGGAAGAGAAGTCGGCGGCTGATCTCAAGTCGCTCTACTTTGGTGGCTCTACCGTGGCTACAATCAAGGGGACTGACACAGAGGTGCTGGTGAGCCGCGGTGGTTATACCGGCGAGGACGGCTTCGAGATCAGCATTCCCGCCTTCGCTACCGAAGCAGTCACCCAATTCCTGCTCGACTCTGCCCCAGAAGAATTACGCTTAGCAGGTCTTGGTGCGCGAGACACTCTCCGACTGGAAGCAGGCATGTGTCTCTACGGACACGATCTCGACGACACCACTACGCCCGTGGAAGCTGCTCTGTCCTGGATCATCGGCAAAGACCGTCGCGCGAACGGCGGCTTCCACGGCGAGTCCGTCATCCTGCAGCAGCTGAAGAAGAAGTCCGAGGGCGGTGGTGTAACACGACGCCGTGTCGGATTCACCGTTGAGGGCGCTCCGGCGCGAGAGGGCGCTGAGGTGGTTAACGAAGCGGGCGAGAAGATCGGAAACATCACGTCCGGATGCCCCTCGCCGACTGCGAAGAAGAACATTTCTATGGGTTATATCAAGGATGGGATGCATAAGAGTGGGACGGAGGTGCATGTTGTGGTGCGGGGGAAGAGGAGGAAGGCGACTGTGACCAAGATGCCGTTTATACCTACCAAGTACTTCAAGGCGCCGACGACGAAGTGAGCGTTGGACGCAATGAATTCATAACGCGCGGTTCTTTCAACAGGCCCGTTCTTCTCCGCATCTACTGTCTAAGGTCTCATCACGAACGCGCTGGATGCTTTCCTAGGACGAAGGTACGAAATCAGTACTGCTCATCCAGATGGGTCTCAGCATTTAGTGTATGGAACAAACCCCTTGCTATCGCGCGGTCATTCATACCCTCATAGGACCTACAACTTTACTATGCAAAGTACATCGCAGTTACATGTTCTAATTTCTTCTGCCTGAGTCATCACTCACTGGCCCCCTTTTGGTTAGGTGATGCGGTCGAAGTCTCACTCACATCTGCGAATGTCACACCTCTTTGTGCGTGCATGTGCAAAGAAACGGTCCGTGAGGACGTGCAAGTCCCTACACGTAGCACGTTCGCGGATCAAAATGTCAATCTGCATGACAGATAGCAAGTCTGCACAGTCTATCTGTTCTCTTACACTCATCCATGGATGGTGAGTCTCATCAACATCCGAGAACAATAAAACTACTGCTCTTGCTCGCTAGAATAGCGGTTGGTGCGGTTGGTGCGGTTGATGCGGTCAACGCGGTTGCTACGTCTTCATCTTGACTGACTCACTACCCTACATTTGCTCACCTACGTTTACTCACCTACATTTACTCATCTACACTTACTCACCTACACTTACTCACCTACATATCCTTACCTCCGCACTAGGGCTACCAGCAATCGTCAACTAAGCATACACCACTGAGGAAACATTATAAATCTTGCCTCGCCTCTATTCATTCGTCAACAGTCCACTAACCTACTCAATACAGTCTGAACTAACCAAAAGAGTATACATCATGGACAGCACCGACATCGCGAAGATCGAGATGCTCAAGAGACTCATCATCGGTGAGCAGTCTGCGGCTCTCCATAGGTATAGACTAACCTTCCGATGTAGGCCAAGCCCTAGCCGTGTTCCGAGACCCGAATGCCACAGGAACAATCGACGTGATTACGTACAGCGTGGACGAGGATGGACAGCCCCTCGACTTCAACGCCGGATCCGCATACCTCGCGGGTGGATACGTAGCTCAGCTTATCGTCTACGGACCCCATAACATCCCCTGGCGCCAATTAAGTCCTGGTGAATGCCGCGCAACAATCGTACTGGCGATGGAGGCCCTCTACCAGCAGCTCAATAACGACATGTCTAGGATGATTAGTGCGTTTTTCGTTCGGGGTATGCGAGGACGCTTGCTGATATTTACCTGCAGAGAGGATGGTTGACGCTAAGTCACTTCGGCATGCTGAACAAGCCGATGCGGTATGGGGTCTACATAATGCTTAGTGGTGCATAGTAGAGTTATGGACCGCTATGATGAGCTTGCACGTCTCAAATGACTGCACTGGGAGAAGCATGTGCGGGTGAGCGGCTTATAGTCACTATATGTAGTAGATGGCGTCCTGGTCCCTAGCTAAGATAAATTGAGTGAGACTTTGTAGATACAATTTGACTCCCAAGTCTCTTCAAGACCGTTTCCCGCAATCCGATTTATGCCGTTCTCTCGCATTCTTCTGCTTCCGTTTCTTTAGCCTTGCACTTTCACAGTTGAGGGCGGCCGGTGCTTGCCTGACACCGATCTCTTTCACCGCCTTCCTGCAAGCTTTCCCTAAAAGAATTCAGAATGCTGATTTCAATTGCTCGCACCATTTTTGAATTATGTATTTTCGCTCCATGGGTACCCACGCTAATCCTCGATATATCCAGCACATCGGCATTTCAGACACACAACTCCTCCCACACTAACCCGAAACATCGCCTCAACTCGCCAACAGGCCAAGCAACATGGTCGAAACTGATTTTGAGAAGATCAAGCACGCCAAAGACGTCATCGTCAGTAAGTACCCAAGCTCTTGCTTTATACCACGCACCAACTTATCTACCAGGCCATGCACTTCCAATTTACGCGTCCATGTGGCCGCATGGTGGCAAATTTGATGTCGTCACCTTTGACGTACCCGGCAGTAACGACCCCAGCGCCCTTGTATGGGACCCCGACGGCATCTGCGCCCAGGTCATCTTCTACGAGAATATCTCCACCGACTGGCATGCGCTAGCGAAGAGCGACAAGAAAGGCATGGTGATGGATGCCTTAGATGACCTCTACAAGAAGCTTCGCCAGAAATTGGGCGTGGTTCTGAGTCCATGTATGTCTCATCATAGCCTAGCTTTTGTTGGAATTCTGCTAATGACGCGCTTAAAGAAGGTCTCGAGTACCTTGAACCGAGAAGTAGATTGGAAACCGCAGTAGGTTGTGGGGTCCCAGGGTTTGATGGTGGAACTTTGAGGAAAGTAGATCATGGCGGGTATTTGGTTCTTAGAACCGGTATTTCGTGTGGCACGGTCATTGTATTTTCTCAGTCAGCTTGTTCAATCATTTGCCATAGTCAATCGATCTGCATGGTCACCATATCGTAGTCAAGAGCTTGTACAAGTTTATAATCGAAACCCTTCCACGTCGATTGAAGAATACCTTACTCGATCCAGAACCTGCAAACTTGAAAGACTCTATATGATGTGTGACTCTTTCATTTTATATACTCAACACCACCCCTTGCAACACCAGGATGAGTCTTACGCTCACTCCCTCTCGATCTCAGTACATAAACCTCCAAACCCCTACTTTTATTTCTCTTCATTTCCCCATCATCACAAACGTTCGAACTTACTATCCAAGTATGTCCGACATCACCAAACTGCAAGTAATCAAGATTCTCAAAGACCTCATCATATGTAAGTTGTCCCGCATCTTCACCTACCACACCTTCACCGCTGATCTCACCCACCTCCTTCCCCCCCACCAGCACTGAATAACAAAATAAAATCCACAGCACAGGCCCGCTCCCACTACTGCAATCAGTACCCCACCAACACTTTCGATGTCATCTTCATAGATGCGTTCGACGACCCAAACGGCTCAGAATATGGTGAGATTGATCACTCCTCAGCAGCGCTCATCGTTTACACAGCGCCCAACGCGCGTGAGTGGACGGTACTTCTGGGGGATGGGTATGTGAAGGATTTGGAGAAGGCTATGAGGAGACTTTGGAGGAAGGTCAGGAAGGAGTGTAGTAAGATACAAGGTATGTATGATGAACTGGTTGAAAGGGGAAGATGATGCGCTCATGATTATCTGTAGGGGAACTGAAAGAGGGGAGTCGGTGTGATGGTCGGCGGGTTTTGTAACAGGGAGACTTGCTAGCACTCATCTTGCAACATAGAACCCCGGCGACGAGCAGGCATGGTTCTGTTAGACCATTCCTATATTCATACTCTGAATGCGACCACCATTTTCCGCCTGAGAGAGCATCAAACCTGAGTTTTCCTGCAGCCTTCGTAAAAGTTATGTCCTGTGTCTCCGGCATACCACAGGTCTATTTACCATACCTTTAGCAATGAAATTCCGTGAGGTTGAGATCTTGCTATGTTTACCTAGCCAGCTACAATTCGATTGCCAAGGGCGACTTCTTCTTGGAGTGTGATGTGACACGCTGCGGTCCGATCAAAGAGTCGCTGTAATTCCTTGGGTCAGCTCTCGTCACAAGCATCATTTGCGGGAAATACTCACGTTTGTCGTTGCCACTCTGATCCTAGGTTTAGTCGACTAGCTTCTTGTTTCTTGCGCTCAATTTGAGTCCTCACAATACCCTCGAAGCGATCTGGAAAGCTAACTGCAGTGTCGAAACTCTCTATGTTCGCATCGAAGTATGACGCACGACGGAGAATAGTCTGAAGTTGCTTCTTGTACCCAACAGGGAGGTTTCCAGAGTGCTTGGTTACATAGCAGCACCAGATCAGGTAGCCATGTATGATACTCCGTGGTTGTTCGGCTGCGTTTATGGTCTCCCATATTGATTCCACATCGTCAAGTGATTGAATTACTTGCTCAAAATGCGAGATGGCGTATTCGGCAACATATGTGCACAAAAAGCTATTGGTCGGATTCCAGGCTATGGGAGGCACAAGCAGCTGGTTTTCTTTGTCCCATACTGAAAGACCTACATTTACTTGGTCACTTCTGACACCAGATAAAGTCGTAGAGATCTTAGCCAGACCATTGAAGCAAGCCCTCGTCAATGTGGTGTGGGATCTTTTCTCAAATTCCCTGGAAGACTGCGCCCGGATGATCGACATCCCATCTTTTACGAGGAAGAATTCTCTGACTGATTCGTGTATGACTTGGACCCGAGTGGTTCGTGAGGAGCCCGACGAGAAAATGGGCGCTTTAGGAATTTTGAACCCTGAAGCGGCCGGTCTGTCTGTTATAGTGTCGTCAGGTCTGACATACGCTGAGGATCCGATGTCCCCAACCAGCTCGCAATATCTGTCGAGTTCAAGAGCCTGAAGCCTTCTCCATTCCGAGAGTTCGTAGTCCACCTCGCCTACTCTTTCCGTCAAGTCAAGATTGGCGCGACGTCGCCCAGATTTCCGAGCCTTTTTCTTCTTTTCTCGAAGATCGACTACCTCTATTAATCCACCGGATGCGCTGATCAGGCGTTTCCTGAATTGCTCTTCGTCCTCTTCCCGAAGCTCTAAGAATGGCTCATCATGCGCAGACTCTAGCAACAGCGCTGTGTACAGTTCTTCTAGAGAGAGAGCCCGGTACGAACCGAGAATGATATCTGCGATGGGCTGGAAATCGTTCTTTTGATCGATGCTAAAGTCAGGATCGTTAAAGATCATGAGGAAAAGCTTGTCCAGATCGTTCCTTGGTGTTTTGGAGAGAAGTCTCTGCAGCTTGGCCGGTTCCACGCCTCGGGAGAAGTCTTTCACGATCCTCGAGCAAACAAGTCTCGCCCAAAGAAAGATACCATCAGCTGCAGACACGATATCTGGTATGACTTTGACCCATGCCTTTTGCAACTCGTCGGATATCGTCTTCCGTAGATAACGCTCGATGTCCCGAGCATTCAGTTCGTTTAGGCGTACTTCAACCCCCCAAGAAGTTCTCAGGTCAATATGCGGATAAAATCTACTGCTCCAGCATACTTTCAAATTTCTTCTCTCCGCGGTGGCCTCGAGTGACTCACTGAAACTACTGACAACATCGTTGACATCATCATCAGAACATTCGTCCAAGGCGTCTATGAGTATTTCGACCTTTTCCAATTGGTCGTCTTCAATCGAGAGATGGAACATGTCCACCAATTCAGGGAGTTGCCATTGAAATTCCCATCTTAGTTGCTGGCGGCCGCGGCGTTTCCTGAGATAATTTGCAAGGAACACAGCTTTGAGATCTGGTCGGGAGTGTGCGAGATCATGCAGCATTGTCTTGTACAACGCCTCTCTGGATCTTTCCCGATCTGATCCGCGTGCGTTGAAAAAGAATCCCAGGACTATCGTAGATGAGTGCGCCTTACGGCGTCTTTCGTCGTACAAAGCCTTCATCAAGACCGATTTTCCAGATCCAGGCTTCCCTAAAAAGGTCAATTTCGATGACTATCATTCCACTAAAGATGTTACCTTTTATCCAGAGCAATCGATGACGGTCTCCCGAGGTCCAATCGACGTAAGCTGCATTCGAGTAGATCCACTGGCTAGTAGCTGTCTCGATACTTGCTTCTCGTATCATCATTTCGACAAAAGATAATGATGCAAAGAAGTCCTGTGTTGCTTTTAAATAACTCTCGATGATATTGCGTTCGCTTTCTCGACGTTCTCTCTGAGACTCCGCGTCTGTCCGATGTTGGTTCACCTCCATGATCTTCAAGTCAAAGCTTAAGCTTAGTAGCTTCATGCTCTCCAAAACAGCATGAATGGCACTTAAGGAGACTGGAATCTCGAGTAAGTCCAAAAGAATGCGCCCTAGAATATCCTCTCCAAGTTCTACGGATACAGCCTTGCTGTAAAATCTTAGACTTGGTGCCTTTGAAATGCAGGTCATGAATTACCTGGTTGCCATTTCCCCGACCCATCTTCGCAGTTCCTGCAATACCAGAATGAACCCAGGGTCTCGCGGAGATGCAAACTTCACCATGTCGCTATGATTGGCGTCAATGCCGAAACTAGGATCAAATTCGAACGTTGCGAAAGCCCGAGGGACGATTTCTCCGATGCCCGGAAACGGGTATGCCTCAAAAAAGCAGGTGCACTCGATGCTTTTAGAATGCTCTCGGGGATCCAGGCGCCCTTCTCTCATATTCCGAAGCATGAAACCAAACCTCTGGTTGACCGAGTCCAACATCTCATCGCCAATCTTCAAGACTCTGAGTAAATCTGCATTCGTGGATTTGACCATACCAAAGACGTCTGCAGGAAGCTTGCCCCATTTGGCGATGGGTGACCCATGGTGCGGAGTCCCCATGAATATGATTCCTTTCGTCATGTTGGAAATTGACTTGAGATGTTCAGATGGAGAGTCCTTGGAAAGCAAGATCGTCTCTTTCGAAATGAGACCGCCGATGCTGTGCGCCACGATGATCAAAGGCCTCTTCATCTCATTGTCTTGGGTTCTGGTTGCTGCTAAATCTGCCAGGAAGCGATGTGAGTGTTCGCTTAATCGTTTGGTCGATGCCACCCCCCATTTGACTGGATAAGCATCGTAACCCCATGCCAAAATTCTTGCTTTTGCTTCACCTAGCTGTTCGTCAAGGAACTGTTTCGGCCAGGGCTCCTTCTGTCCTTTGGCTGTCCAGGTGGACTCGCGAGCGCCTGTCAGGCCATGGATAAAGCAAATGTCGACTGCTGCGTCATCGCAAGGAACCCAAACCTCGATACCGTAGGGGAAAGTCTCTGTGACTTCGTATGTAAGTTCTGAGGAGAAAAACGATTCGGAACCGGATGCGATGGGTGTTTCCGAACTCGAGGACGCTTTCTTTCTTCCAATCTTGTCACGCAATTTCTTCATTGTAGCGGCCCCCCGACGAGTGCGACCTGGTACTCCTGGATTTTTATCTTCCATGGCTTTGACTTTGATCCAGAATGTCGTCGCGCTGTTGACGAAGATGATCTTTTGAACGGGTGAGCTGATCAGGCTGAGAGAAAGTAAGCTGTCTGCAAACCTTGCAAGGCAGCAATATCGATAAGAATACGGCCACTTGCAGGTTGTCCAATCAAGCGTAAAGCTCATGCATAGCCACCACGCTTTATGTTATGAGTTGTCTAATGCCGTCCGACATTGGGCTGCGCCACTTATGCGCACTTGAAAGCTGTGTATGAGCGCCCCACTCCGATTCCACGAATTAGTATCATCATGCTGCAACAACCGTATCTCCTCCATCTGCCGCTTGACATTTTCCAAGACATCACTGAAAGCGTACAATCCCGAGCGACCCTAAATATGAACGAAGCTAACATCAGAAGCTCTATAAATATGATCGCCCCACCTTCGATACTTTTCGCTTGGTATGCAAAACATGCAGGAACCAATCCGAGAAGTTCTTCTTTCGCAACATCACTCTGCACAACCAGAGTGAGGACGCCAAACGAGTCAACACTATTGTCTTGAAGCGAATGCGACAACTAGACGATGGACTCTGCGAATGGATACGGTCCGTTCGGCGCTGAAGGGTTGAACTCTGCGAATGGGTACGGTTCGTTCGAATCAGAAGGGGTGACAATGTCACGAGCTTCTGACCCTACTTGGAGCTGGTCCAACCTATAAGCTGTGCGGAAAGCCTGAAAACCTTTAGGTAAGTTCATTTTCAAGTGTTTACGACTCTGACGGAGGGAAATGATCAAGCTGAAGGCGGGAAAGTTGGGATGCTTGGTGTCCCATGCCGCAATCTTTACTCGATCATCTCCATACCCGCCCGTCAATTTGCCTAGAAGTCCACAGCAAACGTGCTGGCCACGATCATGGCAGATATGAAGAAACAAACACAAAGCTCCTAAGCTCGCCACAGCTACATACTTTAAACTATTCGGTCCACCTCAGTGACGTCGGTCCATTGAGCGGCCGATCAGAATAACTCGCGCTAAAGAAGTGCCTTTTGAAAGCCATTAACCTCAAATTGCTCCGAATCTCTGCAGTCGCAATCGGCAGGGACTTTCCCGGTTATGCGGACGGACCTTTCAACCCAGACTTCCGATTTAGGACAACATCGTTTCCCAGCTCTGGAAGAGTTGTCGCAAGATCGGAATAAGTATTATCTTTCCTTGGAACACCGCCAGAATTGGAAGACTTTTATGGACTGCAGTAAGTTGCGAAAACTGTACCTATGCAAAAGATGCCCCAAGCATCTCATCACCGCACTGACTGGCCATGTGACACGATTTTAAGAAAAGCGGGTATGTGGTTGACGTTTCGAGAGAAGTAAGAGGTTTCGATGCCGTTTTGAATTACTTCGATCCGCTCGAATGAGCGCTCATACTTTTGGATCAAGGAAGAGGAGATATCTTGGAGCGCTGCGAGCTGGACTATGGAGAGGAGGGAGATATATTACAAGAAGGTTTAGTCAATCGGCGTTCCAAAGCAATAGTGGAACTCCTGTTTCCCACAAAGAGTAGCCGACTACCATCCATAGTCGGGCATATTCCACTTCTCCGCATTTTCTTGCACAGCATTTGGAATCAGCTTATGAAGTTGCGTCCAATAGACCAGCTTGATAATGCTTTGCAGTACGGCGACCGCGAGCCCCGTCTGCGGATTGGCCAACTGCGGGAATCCTGGTGGCATCTTAGGCTCTCCAACCAACGACCGATGAACCTCTTCGTATCGTCGTAGCGCCGCAGCTATTTCTTCAGGGCCATTTGAGCGCATCTGTGCCAACTCTCCAGCAAGGACATATGCGCCGGTTATGGCGTAACTCGTTCCCACGCCCATAGTACAATGTGCTGAATCTCCAAGCAACGCACACCTGCTTCTGGTCCACTTCGCTGTGTCGACTCGCGCCACTTGTTGCATGTAGAAGTCGTCGGATATGTCCATAGCGCTGAGAAAACGTTCAGTCTCCCAGGCCGCGCCAGCAAACTGCTCGTGCAAATATCTCTTTTGTGCATCAACGCCCTTGGAAATCACTTCGTCAATCTCTGGGTCCCGCTCGTGTTTCCACTTGCACATGGAAAGATACACCCCCATGGTCTTCTTGCTGCGATGCGGTCGGACGTGCACAGCTAGGCCGCCAGGTTCATTGTGCCACAGCCACAAATTGTCGTCGTGCTCCATGCGCGGGACCGTGAAGTACGCCATGTACCAGCCCAGGGGTTTGATGCAGTCCTGTGTTCCGGTCTCTGGGAACATCATCGGCCGCGTGGTAGATGACATACCGTCCGCAGATACCACAACGTCGAACTTCTGCGCCTCGAGTTTGCCGCCTGAAAATGTGACAGCAACACCATCCTCTTGCTCAATCATCGATTCAATGCGTTCGTCGTACACAATGTTGACATTTCCGCGACCTTCCGAAGTATTCAGATCATCAAGGATTAGCTCGGCAAGCTCACCCCTAAGAATTTCGAACTCGCTCGTCGCACTCTGCTTCTCAGGATCGCCAGACGCATCGAACTGGCCGATTTTCGCGCCCTTGTTGTTCACAAACGCAATGCCGGTTTCGGTTGTATGCCTGGCCTTGATCTTCTCTTCGAGCCCTAGCTTACGAATAACCTTGACACCTGTACCGCGGATGTCAATCGCCTGTCCGGTAAGGCGTGGCACAGGTGAGCGTTCGATTAACGTGACGATGGGTCGAGTGATGAAAGAAGGTTGGCGCACTAGCATGAGAGCCAGAGAGGAACCGGCAATGCCAGCACCAGAGATGAGGATCTTTAGTGGTTCCGAGGACATTGCGTAAAATGTGAACTGAGGCAGAGTGTCATCTTCTACGTCTTGGGGCGAGACATCTGTTTTAAAGCTCGACCGAGGTAACAAGCTTTTTGGATATACAAGAGAGGGCCACATGCGACGTTACTGAATTTGGATGGAAGCCCTACACTAGCACTTTTATAGCTAGCGCCCTGCCTCATGCGTGGTCTAAAAACGTACGCTAGGCGATTTGAAGGATATATCGTCATCATTTTGTATGCGAAAAATGAAATCGACATAGCGCCGCGCAGCGAATTCTCCAAACATTCGGGGCCGTTTTTGAGACTCGGGACCGATCGCGAAAGTCCGGAGTATTCCGAAGTTCGCACTTGTGCCCGAGTCACCGATATGGCCACCAATCAGAGCTCTCTTCTTGTTCAAACCCGCATTGTCGGCGATTAGGAGTCTAATCGGTCCGACACGGGCCGTTGCCTGATGTAAACGTTGCCTATTCTTACAACACCTCAAAGTGCTGCCTGGAGCGCTTTTGGACAGTCGTCAAATCACTTTGGGGTTTTCCATTCATCCGGGAAGATATGGTTCGGAATCACTGGACAAGGGTAAAACGAGTTTAGTCTTCGATGTGATCTCCTTCCTTACTTCCAGACTCTTAGAGACGAGGTTCGTGCGTAAACAAGATCTCCTCACCTTCGGGTCCGACCAGCAAGTTATCCAAAAGTAAGACTCTGTCATCTACTGCTCTCTCGTGCGTCACTTCGAAATGCTTGGCTGCTGAACAAGGTCAGACTTGACACCAAAGTCGGGCCATCACAGCTCCTGTGCTGACCCTGCCAAATTTACCGGCAACCGATCGGCGCAACGGAGTACACTGGCGACTTAGCGAGTCACTGTGTCAGCAAAGTTGCCATCTCAAGTTCTCGCGCGATAGGAAGATGTCTCCTGCATCGGTTAACGACGCTAGTGTTGAATACACTCGAGTGTGCTCAGATATGCTGCGGCCGGAGACATGCTCAGCGACGAGGCTGACGCAGGCATGCTAAGTAAATTAGAGCACAGAGCCACAATGCACTTTGCGAAGGATCGTTCACGGATCGTTCACGGATGTTTCAGAAGAGTCCGCATATATATCACATTGTTTCAATGCCAGGAAAGCTTCGTGCGAGAACTGAGTAGAAGTATATATGCTCAGAGAAATACTAGGCAAATTTCATCAAGTTCGGTGAATACTTTGACTGATCTATTCCATCCTGTTATCCACTTCCGAACCCCTTCTAACAACCACCTCACCATCAAATACATCGAATCCCGAGCTATCAGACACACCCACTGTCATATCGAAATGCACGCATTTACCCTCTTCGCAACGCTACTACTCCCCATCCTTGCGACAGCCGCTCCAGCCATCACACTTCGCGATAGGCAATGTTACTCGCAACCACCGCAAAACTGTGGGAACGGATACGTACGTAACGTCTTTCCCTCCATTACTATCTTGTATTTGTCGACCACAACACGTGCACGCCTGCATATCCGCTCGCACGCGCAATTGAAGCACGGAAGCTGACGGACTGCGCCGATAGGACACATACGTCTCGGACAATCCCCAAATAGGGGTTGAGCCTCCAATTTATTACTGCTGCCGGTAGGAAAGAGCGAGTTCTGGGGTTAAGTGAGGAGTGAAGGTCTCGCGGGGTTCAAAGCGCATATCTAGGATTTATCACTTTTGAGATTATTTCTTTTTGGGCGCGGACATCGGGATGCGGCTTTCTGATATGTCTGGATGGGCGAGGATGTCCTACTGAGGTTGACTTGGGTATCCTTCGTATGTCCTTACTTTTCCAGGTTATGTAAATATGTTTTTGTGATTCCTTTTGCCTACAACGTTTCTCTGAATATTCGCGATAGTGTAGGCGACTGTGAGCGCACTAAGGAAAGCGCCGACGATGATAAAAAAGGCATCGTCAAGCTTGAAAGCAGTGACTCTTCAAATCATTTTCCAATTTGGCATTTCATAGAATAGGTGGCGGAACGGCAATGCCGTCTTCTCAAAGCTCTCGGCCAAGTATCTTACTTTCAACCTTACCATGGTATACTGAACCCCAACTATCAAATAGCCCGTCCGTCCAACCAATGATCATCCCTCTCAGCCCAGGAGACCTCAAGTGCGCCTGGCACACTCTTCCGATATCAGCCGTCGGCTCCTTCCGATAGATCCACACAAGATCGGTAACGCCCGGGGGTAGATTGCTCGCAGTGTCGACGCCATAATAGATGAGGATGACGAACACGAGGGGGCCGAGAAACAATGAACACCACGGACGCCTCAATCGGGTACCTTTTGCCTGTCTGTGGTAGCCGTCCTGGGTCCTTCGGGCAAATCTAACCAGAACAACATCGATAATCTCGCAAAGCAATGAGATAGATAGCGCACCAACTGTGCCCTTCAGCCATTCTTCTTGTTGAGATGCAGGTAGCTGAATGCATCCTATACCATTGCTGCTACTGTCGATGATGTCGTACTTTACGCAATTACCCGTTGTGATAGCGAGGGCAAAGTCTCGAAATGTGGGGGAACACCAATTGACCGTGAGGTCTCGCGTCTTCAGGCCGTTCCGCGCAGCCACGAGACCCCAAATTTGTAAGCTGAGGAGTACTATCCCGAATACAGTGGCGAAAATTGCTACAAGAGCGTGCTTCACCAACATCCATTGCGCAGTTTTTGTGGTAGTGGTTGTTTCGTTCGTTGCAATTCTCCCGTCTGCTGGAGTTCTTCCACCCGTTTCAAATGCTCCGTTCACGTCGGATGGTGCATGAACTGCAGTCGCTTGGCCCGTTGTAGCTGATCCATTTGCATTGGACGGTCCGTCCGCTGCATTTATTTCGTCCGTATCAGCTGATCCGGCAGCTCCAGGTGCCCGTATTTGAGAAAGATTGCTAAGTTCGTGGGATTGGATACCATTTGTCAAAGGAACGGAATTCCTAGTCGGAGCCCTGGATCCTTCGAGACGTCCGACCTCGTCTTCGGAACGGTGGAAGCCGTCCTTGATGGCGCTTGCAATCCGTCGCGTCTGCTCTACAAGAGCATTTTTGAGCTCGACCACACTGTGATCATCCATTTCGAGAATAAGAATGACCATCTGTAGCATGGCTCCAATGTCCAACATAAGAGTCAAAGGCATCCAAACTAACACCTTGGCCGGGTCAAGCTTGGTACTGACATATGCCTGGATGGTGACGGCGATATTGAACAATGCGAGACCTAAGGCCAGGTACTGGGCAGATTCCCATCGGACAGCTCGTATGATGCAGGCGGGGAGGTGAAATAGCAACAGAAAAAGGGTGTAGAGCCATGGGAGAAGCGCACCACCAGGATCCGGTCGTAAATAAGTCGCAGGGCAGACGAGGTTATCGTCAAACGACGAGTCGAACTGGGAGTACGTAACATTGGGGGCGATCTGAAAGTCTGGGGTGAACTGGCAGCTCATGCTAGTAGCCTCGAGGAATTTTTGTAGATTGGGTGGTAATGTGAAATCAGTCAAGAAGGCGCTGGTGCGAATTCCACCAACTTACCGTAGCAGACACAACTTATGTATTTTGAGAGACGGAGCAGAGCCGCGCATTGACTGTGTTACCTCTTCTAGGACGACGAGTGTTGACGAAAGTAATTATGCAGATGAGATTTATCGTGAGGCAAAAATGGCGCATAGGGGCGTCGAATGAGATGCTCTATGTCACAGCCTCATCGGTGCTCCGATATCCCACAAGGTCGAAATGTAGCGAGGGGCGTTCCGCAGCCTAATGCGGATTGTAGCTGAACATTCGGAGGAGATCCATGGGCGGCTGGAACCAAAGCTCAGATGGATATTGTCTCGACTCAAAACCGAATCCTGGCAGAACACCAAGATGCGACATCTCTCCCAGTGCCACAAGCAGCCTGCTCGATCCGTAAATTGAGCGGCGGGGGCCTCTCTGCTTCCATCTTCCCATGTCGCGGCGTAGATCTTGCAATAGAAGCAGCTAGAGTACTGAGAAAGAAGGCGCAGGGTAATCCGGAGAATGGAAACCAAGGGTTTAAGATGCAGCCGCTACAGGTGTGGCTGAGCTGATGGTCGCGTTTGCGGAAACATGAGCTCGTAATCTCCACAAACATGGATAGTTGCGCGTGACGCCATCTAGGCTACACTCTGCAGGCTGTCAGGGGAAAATCATGGTCGGCGTTCGTCTGCATCATTCGTCTTCACTCACTTGCAAGCACTGACTGCACCGAGGTGGCGACGGCGCGCGCCCCTGGGCAGAGTTGAGAGGCCCCAACACCCCTAGCCTCTGAACAGGGTCTATCGACTTCGTATTCGACAGCATGCGCGATGAGTTGCTTTCGAAGACGGGAACGTGCCGGGACGAGATAATTTCGTTGGCGAGTGTACCACGTGGTAGACGTAGCCGCGCAGTACCAGGTCACATGTTTCGGCAAGGTCATTGGCTGCATGAATGCTCTTGCCTGTTGGTGCCCAAACATCAGGCTCCAAACCTCACCTCACACCGTCTCTCTCTCTTCCATCTTTCCCACTCTCACCACAAGTGCAGAGCGACTACCGTATACTGCACCAGAATATATCATGTCAACTCGTACCGGTAAGCGAGCAGTGTCGCGCGCCGCCACACCAGACCAGCCACCTGCGAAACGCCGTGCTGAGGACCAGAAAGCGCCACAACAACAACCAGACAACCATTTCGAGGTCCAGACCACGATTAAGAAGCATTATGATTTCGACTGGATTCATACCGTTTCTGGCTTTGTGAAGTTGAAGCAACACCATGATGTCACAGCAACACATTTCGGCACAGGCGCGAGCTTGCCTCCCGACGCTTCAGCAATGACACCTCGCAATGCCTCGGAAGACCCTGAGGGATTAGAAGGCTCCAAACTGGAAGATTCTGACCTGGAGGATTCCGATGACATGGAAGATTCCGACGTGAAGGATTCCGACGACATGGAAGAATTTGGTGAAGACTCGGACTCTGCACCTGGCAAAGATGCTATCGGTGGATGCTACGCTTTGCTCATGAGACCCAACCGTGCGATCTTCTACGACGACATGGAACAGCTATCCGTAGAGACCTCAGCGCTCGCGTTTGAGCTGTTTGACAGATATGGTAGGCTGAAACCTGAGTTCAAGGAACAGGGAGTCAAGAGTGGTTCCGGCATATGGAAGCATGAGCTAGACATTGGCCGAATTCTACTCCTCGAGGATATTCGCATCGGCAAGTCGTTTCGTAGGCAAGGTTGGGCGAAGAAGTTAGTTGCTGCAATGCTGCAAGCAACGCGTGCAAAGTGTAAGACGTTCGTTGCTTTGACTCGACCTGGCGTCATCTATCGCGACTACGGAACGCTCAAAGGTAGCTTAACGGATGCGGAGAGTGACCGATTCTGTGCCGAAGAGTTGCGTGTGACAGAAGTCTTTTGGCGCTCCGTGGGCTTTAGGAGGATAGGTTCATCCCAGTGGTTCGGTCTCGCCAGCACAGTGAACCATGCTTGTCACACTCTTCCAGCATCGGAGGACTATGATCTGCCCAAGATCCCAGGCCTGCCATGCTATCCCGCTGCAGGCTCCTTGCTAGCCGACATTGCTACTTTGAAGGATGCAGAGGCCGCAGATAAAGTGAGGCAGGTATTTCGAGACGCACCTATTCCAACTCCTCCGCCACGCGATTCTGCCATGGACTCGCTGTTTGTTGCCATCGAGACCGAGAGAGACGAAGAATGCGTCGAGAAGCTCAAGCTGGCGCTCGATCATTTGCCCGTCGATGACCCACGCTACGAAGCAAGAGACAGCGATGGCAACACTGTCCTACATGCTGCCGCAATCAACTTCAAGCCAAAGGCGGTGAAGTGGATCATGGAGAAGAATGCGCTGCTGGTTGGAAAACGAAACGTGGAGCAAGAGATACCAATCGAGGCTCTTCAGAATCGCCTTGAATTCCACAGGACGATATCCGGTAGCTCCTACCTGACCGTCATCGAACCAGCCTCCGACAAATTTAAGGGCTTCTCCACGGAGATGGTCGACTGTCTATGCATTCTCGGTGGTCGGAGCAATGTTTCGGAGATCGATTTCCAACGTCTTACCTGTGGCTGTACATGCGGTCAGTGCATGGATGGCTTTCTAAGTCCGCGAATGCGCTATGCTGTGCTGTGTCAAGCGGAGATGAACTATGATATGATGTTCGCTGAAAACGGATACATGGAAGGTAGTGATTGGGTCGAGCTGAACGACACTCGGCTAGTTCACGTTCCGGACCCCGTACGCGAGAACATGAGGACAAACAAGTCCATGCGAGAAGGACATACCAACCTCTACAATCACATCGCTACATGCTTGAAAAGCGACAAGGTCCCCAACACATTCAATGTCCTTGAAGCATTGCGAAACGCAAGCGAATGGCCTCCCGTCACCAGGAATTTCCTCGAGAGAGGAGGCAACGTGCCATCAGTTGGATCGATGGTATTCGAATTGGCCTTGATACAGGACGAGCTTGCCGGCGACGGACAACACATGGAAGTATTCAAAGACGATATCGAGGTCTTGCCAGAGTGCCGCAATGACCACGAGTTCGGATTCGTCAGTGGCATGTGCGGGTACAAACGGGTGTCTAATATCAGAAAAGTTTCAACGTTTGGATCACCGATGAGCTCGGAATAATGCAGAGCACATGAGTATTGCAAGAATCGCAAAAGGCTTTACATCGTTTCCGAAGGGCTATCGTGTGGCTAAAGCTTACCTCGAATGGTGTGGAACATTTTTGATCACGTTTCAAGGAGACGATGTATGTGTACAAGGGACTTCGGTGCTGGTATGTTCACGGCATGCATAACTACAAGGGTAGTTCGGTCTAAACTATTTCGTGGTGAGTATCGACGCAGCCGCGAGATAGAGATCTTTACCGTTAGCGGCAAGCTAAGCGAGAGGAACGATTAGAATGCACTCACGTGGCACTCTGTACATGACTCGACAACGCCATTAGGCTGCATGATTGCTCCTGCCGTTTGTTGCCCAAATATCACGCTCCAAATCGTACCTCACTCTTCTATCTTTTCTATTCTCGCTATAAGTTCAGAGTGATTATCATACATTGCAACTAAAGACACCATGTCAACTCATAAGCGGGTAGCGTCGCGTGCCGCTGCACCAGAACAACCACCTGCGAAACGCCGTGTTGAGGACCAGAAAGCGCCACAACAACAAGCGAGTTATATTTATAGTTTGCGCAGTGCTACTTTACGTATCCGAGTTACAACATAGGCATAGTCGTTGCCTGTTTTCAGCCTTTTCCAGCCTTGCGTCGTCGCACTCCCAACGCGTCGCCTAATTCGTCACCCCACTTGCACTAGGAGGGAACTGCATATGTGCTCTTATGCGATTGGCACGTACGCTAGCAATATATAAAGGTGCTGCCTACCGCTTTACAGCCTTGTCTATTCCCTCTGTGTAAGTAAACCATGTCTCATCGCTCCTTCAAAAACACAATGCTCCTTCAAATAGGCAAGAAGAACCGCGGCAGAAATGCGGTCCTCCTCGCGTACACCGCCTTAGGAATTATAACTGTTGTCGAGATGGTGTTCCTGATCCTCCTTCTTCCTCCAATTGTATTACCATATCTCCTCCAACCGAAAATCATTCGTATACGCTACACCATAGTTGTTGCTTCATGCTTCCTGTGTCAGCTGCTCGTTATAGTTGGGATAGAGATTTCTATTCGGGCGAGACGGTCTGGGGAGGTGTTGTTCAGAGTCGAGGGGGCTGGAGGCGGCAACAGTGGGTCTGAAAATGGTGCGCCAACTCGGGCGGTGGAGGGGTTACGGGGGAGAGGGACAAGAGGTGGGGATGAATATCGTATGCGTGATCAAGGGCATGCGTCTTCCAAAGGGCATGATTTTCCCACGAGGAAGTCCTCACCGAGCCAGGCCCGCGATAAACTACCTCTTTATCAATACTCTCCGCTATGCGAAAGCGAGATTCGGCTCCTCGAGATTGAACCCAATGCAGACGATGCTGCACGAATTGAGATACAAATGGTTCACATGTCTCTTCACACGGCCAATATATCCGGCTACGTCGCGTTGTCGTACACTTGGGGCACAGAAGAAGCCACTCACGCGATAACGCTTGCGGGGAAAGCATTCAACGTGCGACCCAATCTGGCCAATATACTAATGAAAGTCCGCCGTCTTGGGTGTAAGCTTATTTGGGTAGGTATACACGCTTTTGTACGCGATAGGAAGATGGCTGACACTGCTCAAAGATTGACGCTATTTGCATTAATCAGGATGATGTCGAGGAACGCGGTGCGCAAGTGCCTCGTATGTCAAATATCTACTCCGGCGCGAAATCGGTTCTCGTAGCCGCGAAAGCAGGAACTCAATACGCAGCGCAAATCCTCCCTCTATTTGACTTAGTCGGTCCCCCATACAAGAAGCAACCGTTACTCGACAAACTCAAACAAACAGCGACCAGATCTGCCCTGAGGAGCTTCTGCAGTGACGATTACTGGCATCGCATCTGGATCATCCAAGAAGTCGCCATCGGCAACCACATCGACATCCTGTTGGACAACAAAATAGTCAGCATCGACAAGCTCGTTCAGTTGCTCAAGCTCCTCAAACAGCAGGACGTATGGACCCCTGCGCATTGGGTGCTCAACATTCGACGCTCCTGGCAGGATGATAAGCCGCTCAAGTTCCTCGAGATACTGGCGGAGACGAGCGGGTCCAAGTGCGGGCAGCGGCATGACCGCATCTTCGGCGTCATCGGCCTGGTGCCCAACGCGGTGAAGTATATGGCTGACAAGCCGAGCTATGAAACGAGCCTGAACAATATTTCCGTGGCGGTCACACAGTCATTCATCCGCAAGCTCGCACTGGATATCATTCTGCTCGCTTCGCACCGCGCTCCCATGCAAGACCTCCCCTCCTGGTGTCCAGATTTTTTCCGCTTCGATCAGTATCACCCCGAATCACGGCTGGTCAAACACATCCAATCACAGCAGATTAAACACATCCAATCCCGGCAGGACCGAACCCTCCGCCGTTATGGTGTTGGATGGAAAGCTACAGCTTCATCCGACGCCTGCTCCTTCCGCGGCCTGGTTCTCTGCTCGCCAGCTTATCGCATCGGAACAATACGCAGCTTGGGCCAGGCTCTATCAGACCCGCTTCCTAGCGACTTCCCCATGCACGATGATACGTGGACCAGGCCCGTTGACGACGCTCAGCTTTGCGGCGAGCTCGCGGCTGCGATGCTTCGTTACGAAAATCGCTATAACTTCTCTCCCGCCTGGTACCAACGCCTCTCCCGCTTCGACTACTATAAAGCCCGCGGCTACAGCTACGTCCACGCCTTCGCCGCGAGCCACGACACCGCCAGCGGCTCACACGACGACCCCTCTGACGACCTACTCAACTGGATCCGGGCCAACCGGCGCTTCTTCACCGGCTCCGCGCCCCTGCAAGACCACGCAGCGCGCCTCCGGACACCCCTCTATCTTCGCAACCCGATAGGCGCCTTACCCTACCTCAAGCCCTATCAAGCATTCTCGCTCTTCGACGAATACCCATGGTACGCTTTCGAGCGCATGATCCAGTGCGATATGCGCTTGATGGGCCTTGAATCCCACGCCGGGAGCAAAGTCGGGGCCATTGGCTGGGCTGCACGCGGCGCGCGGCTGACGGACGAGGTGTTCTTGCTGCAGGGGTGTGGGATGCCGGTTGTCTTGAGGGAAGTGGCGGGGGGAAAGTATGAGTGTGTGGGGGACGCGATTGTGATGGGAGTTATGCAGGGGGAGATTTCGAAGACGCTTAAAGAGCGTCATTGGAGAGAGGTGGAGATTGTGTGAAGGTGGTTTTGGTGCCGCTAGATCGCTTGAAGATGAGATGCATGTCCAAGCGGAGGGACGAGGCAGGACAGCTGTACGTTCTCTTCAGGAATCGAGGTATGCGATGCCAGACAGTCGATTCCTCCCTTCACCTCGCATACCAGATCGCAAAGACAACTTTTCTTCCAGCTCCTCTATCCTAAGTATCGCTGGAGCTTCAAAGAACAGGTCATGCTCGATAAACAGTCATGTGAGCAATTAAAACTACTGCTCATAACACGAACATTCCACAGCGGATTCCCAAAAGTCTTCAGGAGACTTGAAGTTCCGCTTGGTGGTAGCGGCATCGCACCTCAACACGCGATCCTCCGTCATCATAGGTTTGATACAATTGGAATACACCCGAACAAAGGGTAAGCCATCTGCATCCAGCTTCTGAAACCATTGGTCGACCGTTGTAAGTTTCCGGCTGTACAACAGCGAGCGATTATTCACTTCGTCTTCAGCCCCAGCTCGTACAAGATATTCGTGGAGAGAAGGTACCGATCTGCCGGCTAGTACGGTAAGCATCTCGCAAAAGACGCATCCCAAAGCAAATATGTCCGAGCCTCGACCGTGCTTTTCAAAGGTTCCGTCCTCTAGGTACTTTGCAGTAACTTCTGGGGCTGCATACATAGCAGTAGTTCGGAAGGGAGACTCTGTAGATGTCGCCTGTCCAACGACAAAACGCGACGATGAGCTAAAGTCTGTGAGATAGATGCTGCCACCTCTGTATATGATATTCGAAGGCTTGATATCCTGGTGTCGAACGCCTTGATTGTGCATATACTGTAACGCGGAGCTCAGGCAAAAGAACCATTGCTGAAGCCAACCCGAGCGAATGATCCGATCGTCGATGGGCTCCTCCGGAGTGTCGTCCAAGAATGCCTTCAGGTCCCCATTTCCTACAGGTGACATGAGCAGGCAGTATATAGGGGGCCTCTTGATTTGTGTTGCATCCTCATACGTCCCGAGGCATCTGACGATGTGAACATGCGTAAGGGATTTCAAGATGTCAACCTCTTGCTGAATAAGCTTGAGTTTCTCTTTCCGCTCGGCACGTCGCAGATAAATCTTCTTGCGTACAAAAGACTTGGGCGACTCCTTTGGTATAGTGACTTCCTCTACTGCGCCTACTGTACCTTGGCCCAAGTAAGCGCATACGTGGAAAGGATTATCGTCAGAAGGCCCAAGGACGCGATGGACGTCGCCCCAAAGGCGTGATATCCTTTCTAGGTCTTCATCTTCTGTATGCTTGCTACCAGCGGCGAATTTACGGATCTGCAAGGGTTTCACGCTGGCAATAGTAGCTTTGTCGGGTTGGTGCGCATGCTTCAAGGACTGGCTAGAAGGCCGGCTGGGATCAAGCCGAGTGTAAACTGCGGTCAAGTTAGAGGCGCGAACATAATGAAGTGTAGCTGCTACATTTAGACATGACTGAACGGGTCCTGTTGGCTTGAGATAAACCCATAGAGAGACGTACCTTTAGGGAAAAGGCCAGCATTGCTAGTGATCGTGTTCCTCCCCAAAAACCAGCCGTCACCAAACTCCGCGTCGTTCTCGATTATTTCGATTTTATCCCCCTTGCTAAGGGTGAGCTCATCCGGACTCCTGGCTTGGAACTCGTCTGTAGTTGGATATCAGCGCGGCCTTTAATCATAGGTTATCTAGACAGCTAGCCAGAAGTAATTTTAACGTACGGATCACAACCAGAATGTCGCCGGGCTGCGGCGCCTCTGACATGATAATGTACTACAAGGAGCTCCAATTGTTGTAAAGCAGCACAGGCAGGAACGAGAAGCCAATATCGCACTCAGAAGACGGAGTAAATGGCGGGGAAATTGCCCAACAGGACGCCGTCCGAAGACAGCTTACATGCTTAGCGCTTAGGCCGCAGTTTTGCGACTAGCCTAGCGACACAGTGATTCATGCAGGCGTGCTCGCCACGTGCGCTACGCCTTCTGGGAGTATCGAATGGTTGGCGAACTTGGAAGTGATCCGCATACTTGGCAGCGGATAAGGCAAGGTCTCCGAGTCGAGTGGCTTGGGGCTGAAAAGAATTCCGAGGGGGGTTAGCGTGGCATACGTACAGCCACAGCTGGCTGCAACCCACTGCCATCGTTCCACGAATAATATGTGGATGCTCTGTGAGTTCTATATCTAAAGCTATCTAAGCAGATTTCATTCTGCGAGACTCCGAATTCTGTTCCTTCCCATGTTATCTCCCAACAATGTTCGTTGAGGGGAGATCTTGCTCATGTGAAGCGCAGAGTTCGATTCTGTTCGTATCCTTTGCTATCGGTGGTGGTGGATATAGCTCTCAAACTTTCTAGATGCAAGACTTCTTGACTTCAACTCATTCAGTTTCCGCTAAATCGTGACGTCCCCCGACAAAGTCTCCAGAAAAGGCTTCTACAACTTCTTGCGCACTCCCGAACTCCCCTTTCCAACAGCCCTCGATGACTCGTCCGCAAGCATAGTTCCGCACATCTGGGTATTCCAATCTCGAAAAGCGGGCTGCTACCTCTTCGTCCGCTAGGTCGTTATACGGCTCATGATCGGACATGATGAAAAACATAGTAGAGCCCAATGCGAACAAATCCGACTTCGCATCTGGTGTAGCCAGTGGATCTCTGGGCAGAAAGAATCGGACGCTCTCCATAGCCCCTCCATCCAGGGTACCGAAAAGGGATCCCGCGAAGTCGCAGAGCAGGATGTCGAGATGCTCGTCGAGAAGGAAATTATTCGGATGTATGTCGCTGTGGATGACGCCTTTGTCGTGGACAAAGGCTAGCGCTTCAGCGGCTTGCCTTGCCCACTTCCTTCGCAGATGCTCTGGACTTTCGCTAGCATCGTGGCTCGACAGGTACCGGCGTACATCACCATTCGCGGCCAATTGAAACCGGAGACCGTGCTCGTGCTTCCCTAGGTACTTAACGATCCTCTCGTGATCTCCTAGCGCTGAAAGGATAGAATGTTCGACTTCGAGACAGTTTTTCGCGCGACGGTCGTCCCTGTCCCAGACGTACTTGAGTACGGTCCCATCTTCAAGTCGAACTAGCTTTGCCGTGTTGCCGCCCCATAACATGTCTGTCTCGGATATACCGGGCGGGTACCATGCCTCGAGGTATCTTACCATGTTCATTGGGTTTGATGGATCAACGTGCCATTTCCCATCCATCGGTACGACTGTGTTCTCACTGGACGATGGTGACATGTTCTGAAAGGGTCCCGTGGGCGACAATTCTTTACGTGTAGGATGGGCGTGCAAAGTGGACGAAAAGAACGTCGAATTAGCTTCAGGTGCCAACAAAGCACTATCGGACGTGCAGAGTACTGAGGGGACTGGGTTGAGTTACAACGCCTCGTCAAAGATCGGCCTTGGCGCTCGAAGCTCAGCCGAGCACCTACTAATCCTCTCATTGATCGAACTTCTATAGCAAATACGCATCGTACACATGTAGGCAGAAGCAATTTCAATGGTTGCCCAGGAGCCGAGCGCCAAAATCCTGTTCGAGACCCTCCGCTTGGGAGATCCTTCTCCAATTGCACTTGGGACAAGAGTTCACTGCAGGCAGCCCATGGCTATACAAACCGATCATACGCCTCATATTCTCTGCTTCAGATCTTTAGCACCATATAGCATCCGCTACACTAATGCGGACTATTAGATCGCTTCCCCACAATACTTCCAAACTCCATCATATGCCAACGTCACGTTACCACGACCGTCCACACTTGCGGCCACACAACCACCAATTATCACATCGTACGCAGTGGTGGGTGTTCGGGCACATGCACCAACATCCCTGACGTCCATTTGGGTTCAACGCGTGCCCGTGTTCCTTGCTCCGCTTGCCTCGCTTGATGATATGTCCTGCGGGTAAGTTGCTCATACACGTCACGATTCGATTGTTGACAGGACAGGGTAGATGTTTAAGAGAACTGCGGCAAGTGGGGTGAATTGTCGAGTAGCTCAGGAGACACTCATTTAGTATCACCACACGCGTTTGCAACCCCCATGCGCGTACCATGTGTCCCAAACCTCAAACGTCCATTGAAATCCATACCTTCGTAAATTCGTCCGTGCCCAAACGAGTGTGCATCTACAATCGTGCAAAAAGGAAAAAGTGGCCTCCTAACCAAGGACCGGGTATCAAGAACGTACGAAGCGAACGCAGCATCACCACCATCACCATCACCGCCACCCCATCCACTCCACCCAACCCCTACACCCCCTCACTAGGCTGCACAGGCCGCGCCATAGCCGCCTCAATAGCATCAAAGCTCTCCCGCCGACTCTCATCTCCCAAATCTCGATGTCCCACTCCCTCCAACCCACTCGTCTCCTTAAGCCTCAGTTCCCAACTGCCCACCCTTTCATGCGTCGCCCTACCCCTCCCTTCCCTACCCTCCCCATCCCCATTCCCCTTCCCAAAACTGACGATCCCCGCCGGCGCAGCCCCGTTCTTCGCCAGCGCAAGATCCGGATCCGACGCCAGCTTCGCCGAGCCCTTGAACCCGCCCAGCGGCGACTTCGAGCCCGAGCGACGCTCCACGCGGTGGAAGCGGATACCGCCCAGTAGCATCGCGACGGCGAAGAGGAGGCCAGCTACAGCGAGCGTGACGACAGCGCCGATAACACCGCCGACCGCGGGACTAATCTTGCTCTTCTTCTGTTCACCCTCACCAGCCAGCAGGATATTCACCGTGGAATTATCCACACCCCAGCAAAACAAACTACCAGAGCTACACGCCTCACACCAATCCGCCAGCTGATTGACCATGATCTTGCTCATCTCGGTCTCGAAGTCCGTCCACCGCATGTCCATCTGGCTATGGCCTCTGCGGAACATAGAATACGCCGTAAGCCCACTATCATCGAAATTGTCGGTGCCATTGTGGAAGTAGAACCGCACAAAGAGCTCATCCAGATCCTCAGGAAACGACTCGTTCCGCTGCGCGGAGAAGAGCTCGAGGAACATGGTCGAAGCATAGGGCGGCATGGCGTGGAAATTGCGGCTCAGGAAGTCGACGCTGGCGATGGCGAAGAAGGAGACGAGGGGCTCGAAGTCGCCGAAGAGGAAGGACACCGGGTGCGCGATGCCGTTTGTGGCGTTCCCGCGGTTAGCGACGATTTTCTGGAACTGGCCGAGGATTCGGGCGGCGAGGGTCTTGCCGGCCATGGCTTGGTCGTTGGGCGCGTTGATCGCGCTGCCGGACGTGTTGCCGTAGCGGTAGAAGGCGTCTTGGTTGGCGAGGTGGCGGGTTTTGTTGAGCACGTCGGCGGAGGTTGAGTTGCCGGAGAGGGCGGCGAAGGTCGTTGCGTTGTGGTTGTAGGCGTACGAGAGGTAGTCGTTTAGCTCGTAGGCATATCGGTAGTCCCTTGATCATGTCAGTCCAGCCTAGATTGAGAAGAAACGAGGTAGGCAAACTCACAGCATCCAGTCCTGCACACGCCCCTCGAACCACTCCAACTCCATATCCCCATAAAACCTCTGCTCGCTCGTCTGCGTCGCCAAGAAGTTATCCGTCGTCTCATACATGGCGCTCGCCAGATTACTCGCCGGACAATTATCTCCGCCCGCGATGTACACGCTCTGCGGATCCAGCTCGCTCAGTGCCTGAATCTTAGGATACTGATATCCATTCAACGGGAACCCGACCACATCACCATTCGCCATCTCGCCCACCGCATCGCCCAGCACATTCGTCTGGCCAGTTGCATTGGAGCCGTACGGCGGATAGAGACCTTGCATGAACGCCTGCGCCGAGGAAACAAGGTACGGTTTGTCCAGAGTCTGCAGAAAGATCTGTTCGTTGTCCAAGATATCCGGTTCCAAGCCGGGGATATTCTGCACGCCGAGACCGTCGTCTTCGCTGTCTGAACCGGAGCTAACAAGGTAGCGATGGCGGAAGTTCTTGCCCAGCTCGAGCATCTGCTGGGCGCCGTACGCGGTCAAGATGGGTGTTTCGGTGCGCAGGATAGGCGTCCGCTCGCCAGATCGGATGAACGCAACAGAGCCGAAGACATTGTAGATTGGGTTGTCGTCTTCGGCTCTGAGCACCCGGGCGGAAGCCAGCACGGCGAAGAAGAGCGCCAACATGGTGGTCGGGGCGGGGTGGAGTGGGCACTGCGCGACGGATTGGGGTGGGGGCGGGCAGAGCGGTGCTGCTGGTCAGTCAACCGCAGCGCTACACGAGATGGATGAGGAGGGGCAGTAGAGCGCGAGCAGGCGCCCAAGACGGGACGACGAGGCTATTTAATACAGCGGCTAGCGGCTCCATCGCATGCAGCGAGCATCTGAGCCAGACATCCCACACGAGCGCAGCCAAGCAGAGCTGGCTTTGTTGGCGCAAAGCAGGCGATTACTACAGCTCGAATCTGACGAGCCTCGCCCCCGTCCAATGCTGCTTCCACCGCACCAAAGCCCTCGTTCAAAATACTATATTCTTCCTGGAAGCTACTCGTGCTACGCTCACAGCTGTGAGCTGCAAATTCCACAGAGGAGCACAGCATCAAGCAGCTCTCGACATCATCACGCGCAAGCTGGCCGAACCCGTCGCAACCTCAGGACAGCTCCAATGCAAGGCAGGAGCTCAGCTGCAGCTACCCCGCGCTTCGCAGCCCGCTAACTGGCTCGTCGAGCCCTTGGTCAGCCAGCGCCCGCATATGACACCATTCTGTTTCTTGCCTACTCCGTCGCTACCCTGACTATCCCCAGCCACCTCAATACTCACAAACCTACTCCTTGCGGAATCGAACAAAGCCCTTGCATTCCGCTCTCGACTGCTTGGGCCCGCTTCCAAAATGCTGGCGCCCAACAAACTTCTCAACTGCCACGGTTTCCAACATGTCCGTTGCAAACATCGTGGCTGGCAATGGCGGTCTTCAGCCTGATATGATGCAACCATATCCCGTCCCATCTCACCTCACACGAGCGAGGCTTATCGCTATCAGTACGCCAATCTGCAATCGGCTAGCTTGGTATGACCCCTCCCAGCTCCCACGCTCGCGGAAGGCTGGAATGCTCACCACCAGCTGCCGATGATGTCTCGTTCGTCCCAAGCCTTCATGGGGGAGGGCTAGCTGTCCCGTTCACGTGCCGTTGCAATCGCGCGCTGCGGGTGTTCCACTAACCTGTTCCTGCATATTCCGTGTACCCGTCGTGCCCGTGTGACCTCTCCGAAAGCGGCAGCTCATGAAGTGACCGTCGCGCAGACGTGGAGCCGAAGTGTGGGGGCGGGAACTACTAAGGCTCTCCAACATCGTCACAGGTAGAACCATGGATGGTGACTCCATTACACGTACACATTCGGCACCGAGCCGAGCCCCACCAAGCAATCACCGATCCAGGCCAGGCAACATGAGTTGTAATGCATTGTAATTATTAAATATTTGTGCTCGCGTAAGAGGCTGCATCAAACACCGTCCAAGCTAACAACTATTGCTACACCAGAGTCCTTGCTCCAGCACCGCGAAGCCCATCTAAAAGCTAAATCGCCTGTTTAGGCCTCGCTGTGATATATCCTTTCCTTTTTGGTGACCGTCCTTCCGAATTACAACGTGACCTCGACACGACCCTCGGCACCCGGTGCGCCGCCGCCTGACAGAGAAGGCAGGAGGTACGTGATGTCGTCCCACGGATGCCTGTACAGGCCAGTCCTCAACCTCTTCTGGTCGAGGAAATGGGCAATAAGACCGATGCTTCGGCCGAGCACGAACAGACCGTTGAGGACACCCATCTTGAGGTAGTCCTCGGCCTCCTCGCCGGAGAAGGCACCGCAGTTGCGGAGGAGATCGACAAAGCAGACAGCGATGCAGCCGTCGACGTTGAGAATGAGGTTGTCCTTCTTGGACGTCGTCACCGACTCAACGGCAAGGGCGTAATCGAGCATCTTGGTGCTGGGGAAGTTCTTCTTGACGTACTCCTTGACGAGCTCGACACGGAGATCGGGGTTGTTTCGCGACTTGATCCTGTGGCCGATACCCGGGACTATGTACTGTTAGCAGCTGACAGAGTGGAGAACGTCGGGGACATACTGAGCTTGTTCTCCTTCCTCATGGTGTCGACAAAGTCGCGAGGGCTGAGGCCCTTGTCAAATGCACGGCTGAACTCTTCAGCAGCACCGTCGAGAGCACCACCGAACCGCGAACCAATGGTCAGCAGACCAGACACGAGCGCGCTAATGAGATCCTTGCCCGCACGGGTAGTAATGATGGTGTTCATGGCACCGGACACGGCGGGACCGTGATCGGCAGTCAACATGAGCACCATCTCCAGGAAGCGGCTCGCGTAGTCGGGCAGACGACGGCGGAACCACAGCAGCGACATGACACCGCCAATACCAATGTTCTGGCTGAAGACATCGGAGATGGGCATTCCCGCGTAGAGCAGCTCCTGACCACGGTCATCGGAAATGGTGGAAATGAAAGCAGCCGGCTTTCGGATGAGACCAAGCTCCTGAGCCCACGAGTAGTCCATGGGAATCTTGGGAACAGCCGGCTCGGCTTGGGGCTTGATGGAGCCGTCTTTGATCATCTTCTGGTAGACCTGAGCAAGAGTGGTAGGCATCTCCTCAAAGGTCTCGGGCACGTAAATGCCAGCTTCGCGCATGGTCTTGTTCTTGGTGGCAGCCGTCTCGAGCTGCGAGTTGGCAAACGAACCAGCGTGACCGAATTGCACCTCGGTCTTGAGCAGGCTTGCGACGGTACCGATTGCCCAGGCGACAATAGGCTTGTTGACCTTGCCAGACTTGACGGCCTCAATCACGCGGTATTCCTCTACACCACCGACCTCGCCGAGCAACACAATGATCTTGCAGTTGGGGTCCTCCTGGTAGCGGAGGACGTGGTCAATGAAGGTGGTTCCGGGGTACCTGTCACCGCCAATGGCAACACCCTCTAGCACACCATCGGTGGTGTTTGCAATGATGTTGTTCAGCTCGTTGGACATGCCACCGGACTTGGAGACGTAGGAGACGGAGCCGGGGCGGTAGAGCTTGGAGGCAACGATGTTGTCCATCATACCGCCCGTGTTGCCAATCTTGAACGACCCGGGCTTGATGCCACCCACGGTAGCGGGGCCGATGATGGTGATGCCCTTCTTCTGGGCCACGTACAGGATTTCTCGGGCACGCTAGCGATGTCAGTGTCGGACGAAGGCAGATGTGCACCGGCAAGACCACTTACGCGCTCAGGCACACCCTCGGCAATGATGGCGATGCACTTGATTTGCGGGAACTCCATCAACTCCATGGTGGAGGAGTAGACGGAACGCGACGAGGCGAAGTTGACGACCGTGTCCACGTCGTTGTGCTTGGCCACGGCCTTGCCCACGGTCTCGTAGACGGGCAGCAGCGTCTCGCTGGTTCCCCAGTACCTGCAGGGTGTTAGGACTCGCGTTGCACTCCCGGGTTTGTAGGCTTGGCACGCACATTTTGCTGACGAACTGGCCGCCAAAGGTGTAGATGATGCCGGCCACGGAGGGCGTCTTGCGCTTGCAGATGAAGTCGAAGTCGAGCATACCCTGCACAGCCTTGGGCTGCAGACCGCTGTGCCGCTGTTAGAGCTCGCCCCGGGGTGCGCATTCTCAGAAGAAGCTTACTAGACAAAGCATCGTGTCTTGGGGTGGAAGAGGGTGTGGGCGGCGGGCGGGCTTATGGACCGCGAGGGCGCAGCGAAGCGGCGGATGTTGTCATTGGCAGAGAGTCCTCCCTCGGTCGAGGTCGAGGCTTGTGCGGGCGTGTTGCCGTTGATGGGCGCGGCGGACGGCATGGTCACGGTTGCGGGGTCAATGGACGGTGGATGGGAGAGTTCTGTATGCGAGCAGAGGGTCAGTACGCAGGGCGAGATGGAGCAGCAGCTGGCGGGAGGTCGTTGCTGACGCGGGGCGAGGACAGAGGAATGGGCAGAAAAAAGCGCCGCAGAGCTGGCTGGGCAGGTACGCAAACGAGCAGCTTGAGCGGGATGGGAGGGGACGAGGGGGACGAGGGGAGCATGACTGACCTTATTGATGCTGTGCCAAGGGCCGGCAGCAGAGGAGATGGGCGAGGGTGGTGGTGAGGGAGTTGTGGAGAGCAAAGAAGCCGTGAGTGACGCTGTCCGCAGATTTGGACCTCCTGTGTTTTCTCGGTGGTTGAGTTGGTCCCTGCACTTACTGCGTCGTTGGGGTCAGGCCGAGCGTAGCGCTAAGCCACGATCTTCGGAAGCGGTGAACGGGGAGCCGTGGGTCTCGCAGAGCAATCCCGGCCGAGACGCGCGCCGGAGAGGGTGGGAGGGGCGGCAGGACGGTTGGGTCGAGTGTCGCAGAGGCAATTGAGGGCGTGCAGTGCGCGAATGCCCGGTGCAGCCCGTCCTGTCCAGCTGTCGCCGCGCCGTGGCAGCTGTCCATGGCCCCGTCAGGCTCGCGGTAGGCCGGGCGGCCCTAGCAGAACGGCGAGCCGTGGTTGGCTGCCCGCGGACCCGCCCGCCGCTTCCTGCATTGGCCGCCCAACGTGCACCCTGAGCTCAACACGCGAAAAAACATACAGACCGCCTGTCCGCAGCCCTCAATCGCAGCCCCAACTCCCACCACGTCCGCTATCCTGCCTCCCCTCCCGAGACCCGTACTCCACCACAAATAGGTACGTCCCAGCATCCCCGTCCGCCGTAGTCTTCTTTTTGCTGGCCCTGCTCCGCTCCGAGCGCTGTCCGGGCGCTTTCAATAAACCCTCCCCCCCCAGCGTCGACGGTGCCGGAACACCTTCGGGATTTCCGTTCTGCGAGGCGTCTGAGATTTCTGCCTGTTGCTTGTCAATATCCGTCTCCGTCCCCCTTTCCATCCACCCCCAACATCTCCACCCTCACGCAGAACTCGTCACTCACCAGCAGCTCCAGCTCACACTCTCCCCCACAATGGCCGCCAAATCCATCTTCGAGGCCGACGGCAAGGCCATCCTCAACTACCACCTCACCCGCGCTCCCCTCATCAAGCCCACACCGCTGCCGCGCTCGGCAACACACAATGCCCCGCCGAAGCTCGCCTCGCTGCACTTCGCCGCTGACGCCGACGTCAAGGGCGTGCTCGACCAGGCCGAGGCCACCTACCCGTGGCTGTTGACCCCGGGCTCCAAGTTCGTCGCGAAGCCAGATCAATTGATCAAGCGACGAGGCAAGAGCGGCCTGCTGGCCCTGAACAAGTCGTGGGCCGATGCCCGCCAGTGGATCGAGGCGCGGGCTGGCCAGCCCGTCAAGGTCGAGACGGTCGATGGTGTGCTGAGGCAGTTCTTGGTCGAGCCGTTCGTCCCCCACCCCCAGAACACAGAATACTACATCAACATCAACTCAGTGCGAGAGGTACGTTCTCCCATTTTCGTTTGCTCATGGTGCGAGTGCGGTCGAGATGCTCATACTGGGAGCCGTATTCGAGGAAAGCATGTATCGAAGAAAAAAAAGACAAAGGTGGCAGGCGAACGGCAGGGCTGCACGAAATGAGGCTCAAGTGTTGCGGGCTGGCGCGCGTTTTGTCTGATTGCGGGCCGGACGAAGGGAGGGAAAACCAAACCCGGCCCACTCTCCGAGCACGCACCTCCCTCCTGCGACCCGCTCGCCTGCTTTCACATGTGAAGGCCATTGCATGGCCCACTCGTTGCGCATCTGCCGCCGCATCTGCAGCCTTTCCCTGTCGTGTTGCGGCTCTTCCCATGGCGCCCGGCTACTGTACCCCCTTACCAATCACATCGCGACCCAGTGGCTAACACGTCCGCTTTAGGGTGACTGGATCCTCTTCACCCACGAGGGTGGTGTCGATGTTGGTGATGTCGACGAGAAGGCTGAAAAGCTTCTCATCCCCGTCGACCTCAAGGAGTACCCCTCCAACGAGACCATCGCCAAGACTCTTCTGAGCAAGGTCCCCAAGGGCGTGCACAACGTTCTCGTCGACTTCATCTCAAGGCTCTACGCCGTTTACGTCGACTGCCAGTTCACGTAGGTCACCGTCCCCCGGTCGTCATGCATACATACTGACATGGCCAGTTACCTCGAGATCAACCCTCTCGTCGTCGTCCCTAATGCTGAAGCCACCTCAGCAGACGTCTACTTCCTCGATCTTGCTGCCAAGATTGACCAGACCGCTGAATTTGAGTGCGGTGCGAAATGGGCTGTCGCTCGCAGCGCAGCCGCCCTCGGCATCGCTGCTGCGCCCCTCAAGGACGGCAAGCAGACCGTCGATGTCGGGCCCCCGCTGGACTTCCCCGCTCCTTTCGGTCGCGAGATGAGCAAGGAGGAGGCCTACATCGCTGAGATGGACGCAAAGACTGGTGCTTCGCTCAAGCTCACCATTCTCAACGCCACTGGCCGTGTGTGGACTCTCGTCGCTGGTGGTGGTGCTTCCGTCGTGTACGCCGACGCCATCGCCTCGGCCGGTTTCGCTGGCGAACTCGCCAACTACGGTGAATACTCTGGTGCTCCCACCGAGACCCAGACCTTCCACTACGCCCGCACTGTTCTCGACCTCATGCTCCGCGCTCCCAAGCACGCCGAGGGCAAGGTCCTCTTCATCGGTGGTGGTATTGCCAACTTCACCAACGTCGCCTCCACCTTCAAGGGTGTCATCCGCGCCCTGCGGGAAGTTGCACCTCTCCTCGTCGAGCACGACGTCCAGATCTGGATCCGCCGTGCTGGCCCCAACTACCAAGAGGGTCTCAAGAACATCAAGAACGTCGGCCAGGAACTCAACCTCAACATGCACGTGTACGGCCCGGAGATGCACGTCTCTGGCATCGTGCCATTGGCGCTGATCCCAGGCAAGACGTCGGACGTGAAGGAGTTCTCTGGTTAAGAGGTGTGTGTAAAATTACTTGTTGCGCTGAAATCACATCTGCGGGCATTGCGGGTCATGGTTAGATAAATAGTATGGCTTGGCTTTGACGCTGGGGCGGGTGGAAAGGGTTGCTGGTTCCCTCGTGTCTAGAATTGTGCATACATCATATGTGTAGGCGCTAGACTGAAATACTCAAAATTAATATTACCCGAGATACATCTACGGTCACTGTTCTTCAATCCGTGATACCACTTATGAAGTGCAATTGGGCCTTTTGGTAAAGTGGTGACTACGCAATGGCAGGAAGAGCATCGGCGTACCCGGCGGTAGCGGGTGAGGTTATGAGTTCCAAGAGGCTCGACTTCGTAGAGGTTAGCTCCAGAAGGGAAGTGCACCATGGCGACCCGACAGTCGAGCCTTGTGACCCGCAGTCTGTCTTCCCCATCCTCGGAGAGCAGACAGGCCTCTCTCGAAAGACGGTGTGTGCTGTCGAAGGACGGGTGTGTTGGAGCAGCCTAGACTGGACTGGACAGGACTAGCGACGCCCATTCCCTTCTTTCTCTGGACTTGCGTATATCCTCTCGGCCGAGAATCTCTGGCGACGGTGTGGAGATGCATAGTTATCGCTACGCTAGACGTTGTGACGCCGGTGCGTGGGTGCGCGCGTGAGAGGTGGTGGGGCAAATTAATTAGGTGGGGTGGGAACAGGGCTGGGTTGGGCTGAGCGGAGCTGAGCTGAGGGAATGGAGCGGAGCGGCATGGGTCCGAGATGCACTGCACGATATCTTGTACGCCGAGCGGGTAGGCAGTAGAGAAAGACGATGGTAAAATATCATTATCGCACCTACAACACGCGCTGTTCGCCCACGCTCCCCCTCTCCTTACCATCAAACCCCACAAGCTCAAATGCATCAGGCTGGGACGAGCTCTCCTCCCTAGCCAAACCTTGATATGTATGCCTTCCGCGCAACCCATCGCCCCCGCGCAACGACATACTGGTGAGGTTGAACCTATACGTGCGCTCCGCGAGCACCGGCACATCCGCGTCCCTGCCGCCCCACGGCCCGATGCCGCGGCCCTCGGCGGCCATGCGCTGCAACTGGAACGCCTTGCTCTCGATCCACTCGAGGCGCTTGTAGGCGCCCTGGCCCGTCCGTCGCTGCCACCACGCGGTGAGTTCGGGGATAAGACCGTTGGCGGACATGATGAGGATGCCGATGGCGAGGATCAGGAAGAGGCGGAGCACGGAGAAGGAGGTGAACTCTGCGGAGCGCATTTTGACTTTGCGGCAGAGGAGCTGCATGGTCGGACCTTCTGGCTCATCAATGTACTGTAGCGAGGAGATGCCGGAGCCCGTGTCGAATTCGTCGGGGCGGGCGAAGGCGGCGGCCGAGCGCTGCATGGTTGCTAGCGATGTGTTCATCCAGTTTGCGACTTCGGCGTGCCAGTGGTTTTCGGGCAGATCGGACGAAATGCCAAAGGAGAAGTTGTTGTCCCAGAGGTACTGGTTAGCGACTAGGTTGTCGCGGCCGACCAAGCCGATTTGGAGGTTCATTTGAGAGGACCAGATCATCCTCCAGAGGACTTCGTATAGGGCCTCTTGGGTAGGGTTTAGACCTTTGAGGCTTTCTTGGAGAGCGTAGACGCCTTTGAAGGGTGAGCACACTAGAAAATAGGCGAATGAAGTTAGCGATAGCTGCAGGTAGGGGCTGTGAGATGGACAGGAGAATGTCCTGCACCGAGATCCTGTGGGATTACGTACGTTGACCGTCCGAAGTGCAAAACTGATAGCGCTCCTTGCAGCCCATGAAGGAGAGTGTGTTTGTGGATCGACACAACCGGACCTCATCGAGTGCATCATTCTTGACGGTAGTACAGTTCTGCGCGCTGACAAAGGGGTCTGTCATAGGATTCCGAAACTTGACACGGCTGAGAAGGTATATAAGACTCAGGTCGGCATCGTCGGTCTGCAGCTCCGGTATGGGTTCGAACAGTGCGGCCTTGTCGCCTGTGTAGTTTTGGAAGTAGGACGAACTGGCAAGATTGTATCTCAGATCTCCCCATTTGACAGTGCTTTCTGCAACCACTGTGGTATAATCTTGAAACGGGTCGTCATCCGGATTTTTGCCGAACTTGTAGCCTTTTACCCAGGTGCCTGCCTCGTAAACCGTCGATTGGTTCGTTTGAAACCAGCCCTCTGTGTAGTCTTCGCCGTTGAGCGGAGCACATGTGAGTTGTTTGCGAAGTGACATTGCGTCTGTGGCTAGTGTGTTTATGCCGAAATGCTCGTCAGATCGGAGGACCCCGGTATCCATGGATATGGCGCTGACGTTGCAAACCTTTTGGTCGAAAGGACACGGCATGTCAGTTTTGCTCTCGTACGGAAGTGCATTTAGGACGTATGTTCCACAATCCGTGTCTCTCCCTTCCGCATTAGCGTAGCAAGCCCGAGAGTATATGGAACTCGAGCGATATCCATTCCGCGTCGTGACAATAAGCGCATTCGCCTTTTCGAACATCTTGTCGTCGGTTATATTGACGAAGGTAACATCTTGGACCCATCCGCACTTTCCAGGAATAACCTGAATTTGGTTGTTGGCAACAACGAAGCGGGAAGACAGGCCACCTGCAATCGAAAAGGTCGATGCGTGCAGCACAGCGAGTACTATCAGCCACGCAGAACGCTTGAAAGTCTGAAGCCGGGCGCCCTTGTGCGCAAGAGCGATCTTGTAAAGATTCCAGATGAAAGTGGGCTCGCCATCCGTGTTGCGCAGCACGTTTTGAAGTTGGTGATCTAGACGGTGTAAAATTAGTAAAGCTTTCTGGCGCGGCTTCAGAGCTTGAGGTCTCGGATAGAGCGCAGGTCTTGCAGGTTGCGATGCACTTGCCCTACAGGCTACGTACATATATCATCTTCAGGTTTGGCCGACGCTCTGCGCTGGTGAAGGGCGAAGCAAATGATGCCCCAGAGGTGTCCGCCGACGAGTTTGATAAATAGAGCAATGAATGCAGTGAGGATGAGACCCCACTGAGTGGGAAGTGTCAAGGTCGAGCCGTTAACCTTGCCGCCGCCTAAAATGTCAGCCTAGGGCAGCCTGGGGGGCGAATTACTCTTACTCCAGTTCACCCAGAAGCCGCAATGAACAGCGCTGCAGCCGTCCCACCATGGCATGCCGAACGGGAGATTTCGAGAAGCCGCGTTTCGGTATCTGGTGTCACGACAAAACGAACACAGGTTTGGAGATGGATGGTTACGAAGAGAATACGATTAAAAGGTGTGATTCGAGGTGGGGGCCAGCTATTGGCATTGCATCACTCAAAGCCCGGGCCACCACAGCTGAAACGTTAGCTGAGTGCCGTTGGTCGGGGCTCAGACTGAATCCTTCAGTTGGCGTGCGTGCGACCAATCAGTAGGAGGATTTGCGGTATGCACAGACGTTCAGACCAACAGGGGCGTCGCCCTACAAGGCGAAATTGCATCGCGTGTCCAGACACCAGCGCAAGGCTGCTCTGACCGTCGCGTGGCTTTGATGGACCTAGCGCGTGCTTTTGGAGCGCTTCAAGGACATGACGTGGGTATCGTTTTCAGCCGTTGCTATCGTTCAACCGACTTCGATCGACTGCAAAGCACCGATGACCTCTTCTGCTATCCCACCCTTCTCGACAACCGTTTTGACGACTTGCGAGATCAAGCTTCGCTTCATGCCACCTCTTGGAGGAGTCCACACGCCCGAATTGGCAAGCAGTTCTCGCTGCGTTAGAGCTTCAGCGCTTGAAGCAGGAGCTGTACCGCCAGTCGCCGAGTTCATCGCATTGGGAACGCCGGGCGGTGTGAGATGAGAGGGCGGGTCGATAGTCCGAATAGACACGACGCGGGCCCCGTTTGGCGAGGAAGGCGCGCTCGTGCAAGCAACTGCAAGCACGGCATCGGCAACAGCAAGCTCCTCTTTGCATGGGTCGAAGATGACATTGGAGCCCACGGCCATGGCAAGTATGATGACGGGCGGCCTGTCTAGCTGGGTGGGGGTATCTTTGGGATAGAGTGGGACGGAAGCGTCCCAGTCGTCGTCAAAGAGCGGGTCTTCATCCTTTTCGGATTTCAACGCGGGTAGTCGCGAGGTGAGCAGGGCCAGATGTGTGGTCATGGACAAGAGGGCGAGCGGATACGAGAGCGGCGGGGAGAGGAGTAGAATCTACGTGGCATTAGCAGCTGTTGGTCAGACGAGGAAATGGTCACGTACGTCAATGTAGAGCTTCCAGTGGAAGCGGCGGTTGAGGTAGAGACGGTCTTTGAGCTCCCCGCTGGCGAGCAAGCTCTCGGTGAGCATCGAGGCGAGGAACACTGGCAGCGGGTCGTCGTCACGGAAGCCGGGAATCTCGACGCTCATCTCGATCCACGCATTCTGGCCCTTGCCTTTGCCCTCGCTCTCGCGCTCGTCTTCGTCTTGCATGACCACATCGCCGGTCGCTACGGACAGCATGCTCCTCTCTGTAACGCCGGGCCGCCATTGCGACTTTTCCACCTCTGCTTTTACGCCAACCAAGGCTTCGGTGCCGTCCTCGAGGGCGATGCGGGCGCTTCCGTTTGCCCCGGGTAGTACGTCATATTCTGCGCGCATAGACCGAAAGTCCTTTGGGCCCTTGGTGTGATCGAGGCGGATGGGCGGCGATTGCGCGAGAGTCGAACGCAGAAACGACAGTTCTGCCGGCGACAGATTGACGAGGGCCTGCGAGGGAGCCATGGCGGGAGAGCACGAGGGGATGTAGCGAGGGGTGGTGGTGGTCGTAGAAGTACTAGTAATGTGGTCGAGTGTTATGCAGACCAAAAGTTATTCGACGAAGTTTCGCCGTGTGGGCCAATCAGGGCGTGCAGCGTAGCTGGCTGTGCAGCGTGTAGCTTGACGCCATGTTCGCGACAAAACCACCGCGCAGTCCGTCCGCTAGCAGACCGCTCCGAGTATCCGAGTGACGTGCCTGGTGCCTGAGCTCCTTTCCTCTGCAACTCTCTTTTCCATGCCCAACCGCTGCACACGACTTCTGCTCCCGCCGCAATGACGTCGTAACACCCATGTGCCCGTGTCACACGCCACGAAACCCAGCCATGTCTCCGCCGCGCTCCCAGTCAGACAGCAGCAATACCATCGACAAGCTCGACTACACGTCGCCCAGTCGCCCCCTCCTCGCCGCCGACCAGGATAGCAGCGGCTCGAATCGACATTCGCGCGACACTAGCCACGCCGGCAGTTTCTTCGAGCACGTCGCCGAGGGCATCATGGACCGCGACCGCGAGCGCCTGCAGCGCGAGGCCGTGCGATGGCTGAGCTTCGTCTGGGCCATTGTGAACTGCCTCTGCGCAGGGAGCATCACCGCCTACTCGCTGTACGGCCACCTCTTCCAGTCGCGCCTGCACTACACCCAGTTCCAGGTGAACATCGTCAGCATCACCGCCGAGCTGGGCATGTACCTGCCTGTGCCCTTGTTTGGATACCTCTGCGACCGCCTTGGGCCTGGCGCACCATCGGCTCTCTCCGGCATCTTCTTTGGACTGGGCTATCTCCTCGCTGCATTCGCGTACAAGAGCGGACCGCCTCCGTCCGCGGGGGGCCACGGGTGGCCCTTTGGCGTTATGGTGTTAGCCTTTGTTGGCATTGGCATGGGCACAAGCTGCATGTATCTGTCGGCCGTGACAACATGCGCGAAGAACTTTGGACGCGGGAACGCAAAGGGTGTTGCGTTGGCTGTTCCCATCGCTGCCTTTGGTCTAAGCGGCATGTGGCAAAGCCAGGTCGGCAGCAGGCTTCTGTACGAGAAGAATCCTGATGGCAGCAGAGGCGACGTGAATGTGTTTCGCTTCTTCCTCTTCCTTGGGATCTTACTGCTCTGTGTTGGCCTCATCGGCTACTTCACCTTGCAGATCATGGACGAGGAAGAGATGATCGACGAGGCAGTGGACGAACTGGAGCGATCTGGTTTACTCGCGCAAGACGAGTTCTTCACGCAGGCCGCCGACCAGCACGGCTACGGCACCATGGAACCTCGAGATCTGTCCGATTCCACCTTCGACTTCTTGCAGTCGGAGGCCGAGCGCTTGAAGGCTCATGCTGAGGCGGAGGCGAGAAAGAAGACGTGGCTGCTGAACGAAGAGACAAGACGCTACATCTATGATCCTACAATGTGGTGGCTAGCGGGTGGCTTCTTCCTAGTCACCGGCCCCGGAGAAGCCTTCATCAACAACCTCGGAACCATCATCGGTACCCTATCGCCACCCCACACCGCCGCTTCTACATCAGCGGCCACTCACGTCTCCATTGTCGCCCTGACCTCAACCGTCGCTCGTCTTGTTACTGGCACACTCTCCGACATTCTAGCTCCCGTAGCCCCTCAAAGCGGTCAGCACCGTCGCGGCCCCGATTCCATTGCGAACTCTTTCGCCTCTCTTCCGTCCCTTGGTTCACGCAAGTTTACCGTATCCCGCATAACCTTCCTCCTCACATTTGCCTTTATTCTCTCCATCGGACAACTCCTCTTGGCAAGCGGCTGGGTGCAAAACCACCCCTCTCGTTTCGCCGTCGTATCGGCGCTCATCGGCGCTGGCTATGGCGCCGTTTTCTCGCTCACACCCATTGTCGTCTCCGTCGTATGGGGTGTGGAGAACTTCGGCACAAATTGGGGCATCCTTGCCATGACTCCAGCCGCTGGCGCTACGCTCTGGGGCGCGGTCTATGCAACTGTGTACCAGAGGGGTGCTAATGATGGGGAGCCGGGCATCGAGCGGGATCCCAGCGATGTGCTCTGCTATGGCAAGAGCTGCTATGCGCCGACCTTTTGGGCGATGGCGGTTTGTGTGTGGGTTGCTATGGGGCTGTGGGTATGGGCTTGGAGAGGGCCGGGAGGCTGGAAGAGGAGGGGTGTCGCGGTATAAGCGGTTGGTCTTTTTACATGTCTGCGAATAGAATGGGGATTGTACAGGAGAAGGTTATACACCATTTATGATCATGGTCCGGTAGCGTGCATCGTCTTTCTTGAATTTATCATCATATAGCATCGGCGTTGCAATCGGAGGTCGGTAGTCTGTAGTATTCTTGTATCAATCACACCATTCGTTATCATGCCGTGCTATCCTATCGTTCCGGCTGTACACAAACCGCGTTCTACTCACCAGGTGACTCCGCTCCCGTTGTTCAGTTACATATGAGCTTCCGCTTTGCTGATCTGGGTTAGGCGTGTAAGTATGCGGAAAGAGCTGCATCCGGCCTGCGTAAGCAGCGTGCTACAGTGCCATGGTGCGAGACTACCGAGGTATCAGTGCGGATCGTGTCGTAGACATGAGCTATATGAGGTCTGATGTCGGTGTACGAGGCAGGTACGAGGGCTTTTTCCACGAAGCTACACGTATACCTTGGCCGTGTGGATCATTCCAACTTTCCTATCATGTCAAGTCTCAAGTACGCAGCTATTCACCTACTCTGAGATGATGGATCTTTCCAACTCGGGCCACTCAAGATGTGACCTCACCCACGAGTCCGCTCCTTCCCAATTTCCAGAGATTCCACCTCCGCTTGCCTCTCCCCTCACTTGACCCGCCCACAACACCAAATACAAAATCTCCTCTACACGACCGGTGTATATATCCCATCTACTCCCACATACCGTCCAATAATCAACCGAAAGACCGCATGGCCTAATGGTAAGGCACTCACACCATACGACCCACCGGACGACGGTCCAGCTGTCATGTAGTTGGGGAAAACGTCCTAGCTGCAGGTACGCAAGCGCGTGGTGATGTGAGAGATCTGCGTTCGAATCGCAGTGTGGTCAATGAAGTTTTCTTTTTTTGCTGCTGGTTTGGTGGTGTGGAGGAAGGGACGGGGGATGAGGAAGGAGCGGTGGACAAAGGTGCGGATAGCGTGTGAGGAAAGACATATGTATGGATGTATGCGGATGTGTAGGAAGGGTAGATACATAGAGTATGGGGCATGGACGTCAAGGTAACCCCGAAGTAAGCCGAAACTTTCTTTTCTGACATTGATACTATGCTACAATAGAATGTTGCGCAAAGGAAGAAAAGAGAACCGGACGATATCCTGGAACGCACAAAACATTAACTACCCACATACAACGTTCGAAGCGCAAACAGCACGGAAGATCTAGCCACTACACGCATCCCACCAACCTCCGATTTCCGGGTGGTACCTCCACCCACATTTCGGAGTAGGGGTAGGATTAGGATTGTTCTGTTTATGGCTGTGCTCTTCACCGTGGTGTACTGGTATCAGCGTTGGTACAGCCACATTCACAGTGGAAACCACAGCTGTCCAATGATCCAACTGCGCAGTGGCGAAGTAAGCCTCTTCACCCTTGATCGGATGGTTGGGCTTCTGGTAGTTGACGAAAAGCCTGTGCTCCTTTGCGACGATCTGGGACCCGACCTCCACCAGGACGGGTATGTTGTCGTTCACAACGGACACGCCGGAACCGTATTCGTCGGGACCAGAGCACTGATCTACTGTGGCGTACAGTCGCTCGCGGCAGTCCTTGACGGTCATAGAGAGAGGGCCGTGTCCTCGGTGCAGCTGTAGCGGGTCGGCGGTGAAACGGACGGAGGTTTCCACGAGCACGTCGTGCTCCGGGTTGTATGCGCTGCTCGTATACCAGTTGGCGTTTTCCATGAGCTGATTGTCGATGTTGCGGGCCGGAAGAGCGATATACGTGCCGGCGCCCGACCCAGCAGCCATAGCGTCGCAGGCCTCGAAGATGTTGCGCCTAACACCGTCCTCTGGTGCGTTCTGGCGGAGGCCCCGCGAACCGCGCTTTGGTTGATAGCAAGTGGTGTTTCCCGGTTGATAGGACTGCATATACTGTTCAGCGGACGGATAGTACGGGCTAGTCTCCCTGGAATCGGAATCGCCCCAGAAGTGGTGAGGTTTCGGTGGCTCCTCACTCTTGGGCGGGAACACTGTGAAGCGGCTGAACCTTGACCGTTTGTAGTCACCACTAGGTTGGCCACAACGCGATGGAACTTCCCACCCATTGTAGGACGCCTTGCACACGGCGTCTTCATCCCTGTCGGCCTTTTGCTTGTAATCATGGACGTAGTTAGGCATGAAGATGGCATCTTGTCCATACACATCGGTGTCCGGGAGATGTCTCCATTGAGCACTCTCAGTCCCGAAATCTTCAGCATAGTTGGAACTGAGATCCCTATACCACGGCTGGAAACCGAGACCCTCGGGATAGCAGGGCACGACGTGGCCATTGTATTCGCATATAGAGGTTGCCATGTGGTCCCTCGCCACCCAGCTGACGTAGCGCTCGAAGTGGCGATTGGTCTTGCCATGCCTTTTTATCGGCGTGGGCGAGTACTCCGGGGGAGATGGGGGAGGTTGCTTGATGTTGCCCGGGTGGTACCTCGGGTCATAGCGTTGGATCATGGCGTTTTCTGCTGGACGCCAGTTGGGAAGTGAGGGCTCATTGCGGGCGAGGACGGTGGGCGAGGCGCTTCCCGGGGCAGTGGCATTGAGGCCGCTGGTGACGAGCGTAGTGGCCGTAGGGAGAGCAGTGGCGGCGACAATGCCAGTGGGGGGAAGTATGGCCATGATGGCGCCGATGATAATGATGAGTACCCCCATCTTACTCGAGTGAGAGATCTCGTTCTGGTCGATTGTATCAGTACGTGCTTTTAGTAATAGGGAACTGAGGAACAAACCAAGTAGGAGAGCTCGAACTCGCGCGGGAAGCGATGTAGGCAGGCTTAGCTACAGTGGTCTCGTTTGGGGTCATAAAGGTTGACTGTTCTGAGCAGAGTGAGGAGTCCCCTCGATGATCGGAACACTGGAAATAAGACTGTGAGGGATCGAGCACGAGGAATAACCGCCTCCTTATATAAATAGTTTCGGGGTCTTGCTTCATGCCTGAGGACAGGTACTTTCACCCTCTACCAACGTTGAAACAGCGTCTGACCCATTTCTTACCTTACCCCTACCACTCCATTGCAACATATCGAAGCAAAGCTGCATGAGAGCACTGGACGGGCCATTGATCACTTGCCTTCGCCATCACTCAGTGCTTGTTATGCTCTCATTCCCCGGGCATTTCGAGGTCTGTACCAGTGTTCAAGTTAAAAGTGGAACTCGAACCGTAGCATTGCTGTCGGAATGCCAGACGAAAGGTACAAGCACGGTTTAACGTTGGTTGACTTGACAAACCACCTTGGCACATCAAGATCTGTACCATAGGTCTGGTCAAAGTTTGGCGACGCTTGGGCAGCATCAATGCCCATGGTCGGGTAAAGACGATATTATGAAGTGTCTTCCGGTTTGGCACAGCGGTACTGCGTGAACCAAGCTGAGCCATATCTCAAGTCTCGGAAAGATATTTTGCTATTTCACGCGGAGTACCATAGGTACAGTAGGGCATAGGCAGAAGCAGAAGCACACCTGGGTCGTCCGAAGCGCAGCGCAGCGTGAGGCCCTGAACGACTGCGGTTGCGTGAGGCGAAGACTCATACGTCTCTTAGATGCTCGTGCCATCAAAATATCTCCGCAGTTACGTGTCGGGTTGGTCTTGGGCGGGTGATGAACGGCCCGGAACAACTGTGGACGTAGCGATCAGATGTCGTGGTTAATTCGAGTGGCTAACGGGAATAAGCTAGCGCCTTCTCGCTCCAAATCCTCCCGCGTGCCCGCGCCCACACCCCCAGCCTCACAACATCCCATGCATCAGGTCCCCCATCTCGAGTATTGCCAAAGCCGCAGCCCCAGTACCTCAGATGACTGCCTGATATTGCAGAAAGGTCTCGTTCTTCTGCTTTGCACAAGCCAATTTTACCGAGCGGAAAACAACTCAAGTCTCCACCAATCACCAATTTATCCCTTTCACGCGATGCAGATCTCCGCGATGTCTCTCCGCAGTCTTTGTTATGCTCGCCCCCGCAGACGCTATCTTTCGGGGTAGGTACCGATGGGTCTTCCACTGCGGAGCCCGCAATATATATGCGCCAAGCGCGGGCGCCGGCTGCTCGATATTGCAATGGTCGCAGACGGACTAGATAAGGGCGAGGTTGTGTACATATCGTGATCAGACACAATCGATTGCTTCTTCTCAACTCGACCATTCTTTATCTCGTACATACCATAATTATGTATCACCAAGCTCTAGCTCTAGCGCTTCTGGCGAGCGCCACTTCAACCGTGGCAGCCTCCAATGCAACCCAACCATACTCGACATGGATGGCAACGTCCTTCCTCTCCAAATCGCAATACATCAACAATCACTACGTAGCCAGTGTAGTCCACGAAGGAATCCAAAAAGCCGCGACCTTCCAAAAGAACGCGTCGCTACTCTCCACCGCTTCGAAGGCCATCTCTTCCATCGTCAGATCCAACGGTTCAATCATCGGCTACGACCCTTACTATTACTCTCTCGACGATATCCGAACCGGGAATAACATCCTCTACTTCTGGGACTCCGAGGGAAGGAAAGAGAAGAAGTACGAGATTGCTGCAGCGGCGCTGCGGGACCAGCTGAATCGATGGCCGCGAACACCGTCGGGAGGGTTTTGGCATCGGGATCCCAATTATCCGAACCAAATGTGGCTTGATGGCATCTATATGGCTGATACCTTCTACGCGACATACACATCGTACTTTGAGCCCGAGAACACGACGGCTTGGGAGGACATTGCGCTGCAGTTTGATCTCATTGAGAGCCGTACCCGGAACAAGACATCAAACCTGCTCCAACACGGATACGACGAGAGCAAGAAGGCTATATGGGCTGATCCGATCACCGGTGCATCACCGCATGTCTGGGATCGCGCGGTAGGCTGGTACTTTATGGCGCTCGTCGAGGTACTTCAAGTGTACCCAAAGGAGCTGTCTGGCTACAATCGCCTCGAAACTTACCTCACCACTCTCGCTGAGGGTGTCAAGAAGGCGCAGGATTCGAGCGGTGGATGGTGGTTGGTGATGGACGAGCCGTATCCGGGCATGAAGGGGAACTACATCGAGTCGAGCGCCACAGCGATGTTCACCTACGCATACCTAAAGGGTGTGCGGACGGGACTGCTGGAAGATAGCTACAGGGAGACCGCGGGGAAAGCGTACGACTTGATGGTTGAACGATTCGTCAAGGTGGAAAAGAATGGCACGTTGAGCTGGGAGGGGACCGTGGAGGTGGGCAGCCTGAACAAGGATGCAAGCTATGAGGTGAGTGTCGCTGGGATTTTGAAAACAGACCAAGCTAACGAGCGAGTAGTACTACATCGGTGTACCGTTGAGCGAGAACGATGGCAAGGGCGCGGGACCGTTCATGTTCGCCAGCGTAGAGATGGAAATGTGGAAGGGTGCGTAACAGCGAAGTTGTCGATGTTCGCAATGGTGTCGATACTCAAGGTACTACCCATGCTTCAACCGGTGAAAGTGAAATAAGGAACGTCAATGTGGTGTCGTGTCTGTCGAAGAGAGAGGATCACTCTGGCGAATTCGAGCAATTCGTATCAATCGTTGCCTCATACTGTGCCCAGCATCTTGCAATGTAACAATTTAACGCTGGTTATAAGAAGCTCTTTAGCCTGCTTACTTCTACGATTAGTCCTTGTATTCGCCGCCCCGGGCTCTTTCTCTTGATCTTCGGGTAAGGAGTCGCCCGGACAACTTTCCTGTTGTGTAAGGATGTCGGCGTTGGAGTCAAGCTCGGCGGCTTCGCTTGTCGTATGTCTGGTGCGGATGCTAAGCTCAGACAGTTGATTTCGCCAGGGGAAATGTTTCTCCTGTCGTTACGGCGAAGGTTATAGCGTTGAAATGGAATGCAGTCAGCTAGCGATCCAAGGCGATTGCGTACGAACTGAAATATCGTCTTATCGGATCTGTGATGTACCGAGGCCCGGTTTTCTTTGTACGACTGCAAGCATGATGCGTATACTCTCGAGAGTACCGACTATAGGGACCTGTGCACCGAAGCGAAGGATCTCTTGGGCGGTGGCTGCCTAAAGCGCTGCCAGGATTTTCCGTTCCGCATCAATCTTCTCTTGATGGCTAATTACAGGCACCATATCTGACGTTTATTTGGCGCTGTGACACAGATGCAAGCCCCGAGAGGCTTCATTGTGGTGGTGACGTCATACTGCCTCGCGCTCTGGCTCCGTTTCAGTTTCTCAAAGGTTACGTCCATCGTAACGGCTCAACTTCCGCGTGCCAAATCGGTCAAAAGATGCATTTCGTGTCGCGATGAGGTGGGGGCGGGGGTGGGGGCAACACGGTGGGCAACGAGTAACAAGGTCCTAACACGCCTCATTGACAAGACTGGTCTCGATGGGGCGCTTGTGCTACCACGTCGAATTGAAGGGGCGGTGTTCATACCGGTGTCCTGGAAACTTTCAACAGACTTATACTTCTGCATCCTTCAACCTGCAGCCTACATTGCGACAACATCCTGCAAGGTCCACCACATCGACGTTTGTAACTCTTCTTCGCAATGGTGACGAACAGCCAGCTAGCGGTTCCAGAGATCCGAATTGGTCAAAATGGCAATCTGGAGCAATCGACAAGAAGACCTAAGTGTTTGTAGTGCATCCGCTTGTCTCGGAAATTTCTAGCTGACCATATCCAGTCACAATAACGTCTGCACGACAGTATGCAGACATGGTGCTAGCCCACGCTGATGCCAAGTTCGGAAATTCACTTTACACGGGGTCCAACTATGTCAGTCTTGCAGAATACCTCCAGAAACCTTACCGCAAGGGAAGCAGTGTCTCAATATCTTTCGACACGAATACGGACCCTGAACTGGTGACACTCCATGATTTGCGGCTTCCAGAGAAGGACGATCACCGTGTTCAGCGCTTCGGCAACATCGAGGATTTTATTCGAACGTGCGAAGAGAAGCGCAAGCAAGCCAGCTCGAGCGTTCTAATGTTTGTTCGCGGATATCCATCTCCAGATTGGCTCAATCACATTGGGTGGCTTTGCAATGTTGATCCGGAGTTCTTCCTTCGCCATCTCGATTTCGCCCATTCTTCAACGGAAAGGGGTTACTTCACTAGTCCCAACCTCCCCTCTTCCAATGCAAACCATCTACGGTTTCGGATACCAACAATCGGACACCGGCAGTTCGACAGAACTATCACACAGAAAGAGATCGAGGAGTTACGGCGTACAGCCGCTGCCAAGATGAAGGAGTATCAGATTGATCTGAAACAGGAAAGGAACATTGATGTCGGGGACTCGATCGTACGATCTTTCGCAGTACATGATCAGGAACACTATTCCATCGAACAAGATGTGTCGGTGTGTGTGAACGAGTTCGGGAAGGGGTGGATAAGTAAGATCAATCCGTACCATTCAGACTCTCGCTGACGGACGGACAGCGATCGTCTGGCTCGATCACGGAAAAGATCTGATGCGAACACCGGGTCCGTGGTCCGCGACCATGGCGCGTTCGCATCGGTGGAAAACCAACATCGTGCCAACTATAATGCACAGGCCTGGGATTGCTTTGAAGACGGCACACATCACCGGAAATCGCGGTCCAGGCCACGCTCTGCCCGGAAGATTTCCACAAAGCGGTGGAATTATACATGAACATTACGGTCGGTTCCTGGATACCACTACCTCTATGGGCGACCCATTCTACACTCTCAGTGAGCTGCTGAGCTTCGTAGCTTCCTCCGAGACACAATTTCTGAACATGACCGAGCAGAAGATCTCCGTAGAAATGGACAACTTCATTCAAGGCGAGAGCCGATCCAACACTGAAGAAGGTGTCCACGGTCTCACTTTATCGAACCTTCTCTACAACCGGCGCATTCTCGACAAGCACATTGTTCGTTTGAAGGATTATGTAGCTTACGTGAATGTGAGCGGAGGATCAAGATGGCCCAAGGCTTGTGATGAGAAGCAGAAAGTGAAAGCTGCGGGCACCAGATTAGCTCTCCTTGAAAATTTCCAACACCTTCTGGACAAAGCCATGACCCTCGCCCATACTTGCGAAAGAGGGATGGGCATTGCGGGGAACAACGCCATGGTTGCTGAGTCGCGCACCGCAATTGACCAGGCTAGGCGTATGTCGAAACTCACTCTCCTTGCATTCTTCTTTGTACCAGCCTCATTCACCACTTCACTTTTCGGTATGAACTTTGAGCAGTTCGGATCAGGACATCTCAGCATCTGGATATGGGCTGTTGTTTTGGTGGTAACCTATGCGGTTGCCTTGGTCATGCTCTATGTGGACATGTGAAGCTTGTCACGAAACCGTATCAAGGACGCATCAAAGGCAACAGGATTACGACGATTTAGTCAAATTCATCTCGCTCTCGAATAGCATGTGAGCAAGCATTTGTGATCGCCTCGAGGCTTTCCGGAAGTCCTAGAATGCGTCAAACCTCAAATCTTGTACCTTAATCAGCCGAGAGCCATCCGTGTGTTGAGTGGGGCCGAGTCATCTCGCATATCCGTTACGGTCTCAAGCTCCCTACGTTTATATGGAGACCCGAAGTTTGTCAAAGCTAAATCGAAGTTCATTTTAAGAGTTTAGATGAAGTGGTAGAGACTCATCCTAACACGTGTGCGGCATCTGACTTGGGTAATGGTATGGTGTACGTGATTATCACTTCGGACGGCACTCTCCATCTACACATGACATGTCAAAGCAATCCGGCCCGCGGACAGACCGGCCCATCCCAAACTGACTTCAAGTCCAAGGGTCCGGGGGAAGTGGCTGATCGTCGCCTATCTCAAACATGACGCTACCGCTTTTGACGATCGTGGCACGCCCAGCATGTTTGAAGAAGCGGAGTGTCGTCTCCAGCAGCCCCAAGTCAGAGTCTTCTTGTGTCAGTATAGATCCTTTCGTATACGTACACTGCGAAGGGGTGAGGTACCTGGTTGAGACATAAACGAAACCATTACCGGTAATTGTTCTGTCAGTCCCGTGATACGAGAATGATAGGGAATTTGTCCAGCTGTTTCCGAGATTTAGTGAGAGTGAATAGGTGTGCAATGGCTATACGTACCAGGAACTATAATTTCGGGTGCTCCGAGGATCGACGACACCCACCAATGATGCCATGCTGGTTGAACGTAATAGTCACTATTGCTGTGAGCTTTCTCCTAGTCTGAACAAGGTTGGCAACGTACGGAGGTTTATCGTCACGATAGTTTGGTTTGACGTCCTCGCTTTGCATCACAACCAATGTATCCGCCTCCTTGATTTCGAGGATTGAGTCGAGCCACCACTGCTTGTATATATCAAGGCGACGGATTCCTTCGTTGAACTGTTCTTGCGTGTACTTTTTCCCTATGTTCCTGAACCTGTAAGCAGAGTCATAGTACACAGAATGTAAGCTTACCATCGCCACTGAACGAACTGGCTCACGAACGGGTTCTTCTGGAACTTCTCGCGGTACTTGTGACGGAAGTGGGCGCCGCTATGGTAGTTTTCGTAGAGGAAGGTGCTCGCGCCAACCTTGCTCAGCATTAAAGGTGTTTCTTTCGGAAGATTTGACTTGCATACCTCGTTCAGAAAGTCATGGAACTTCTCCCCCTTGGCATCCTCTGGGGGGTTTTCGTTCCAAAGATCTTCCAGGCTAACACCAATTGCCTCAATCCCAAAATAAGCCTCAATGTCGCGCAAGACGCTCAGAACAGCTTGCTTTTGTGGTGTATCGTCCGTAGGCATATGATCAGTAAGATATACAAGCTTTCGAGGAAGACCCTAGACCCTATTTAGCCGGACATCTTGGAAAAATTGCAGAGTACACGCACCTTTGTCGGCGGTGCTACTAAATCTGCCGCATACCAGTCCGTAGCAAAATCAACCAGGACTTTGAGGTCTCTTGCAAATATACCAGGGACGTCGAAGCGCATGCGAAGGTTAGTCAAAACTCCCAGAGTAGACAGAACGACATACTTGAAGATGGTGAACATGCCTGTGGATGGAAAAACTCCCTGGCTAATTCGCAACCCCAAAACTCCGTTGCACTGAGCCGGCCTTCGAATGCTTCCGTTTGCTGTGTTCATTTAGTGTGGTCTCGTCACTGAGTGACTGCAGATAAACTTACTATCAGTACCAATACCAACGTCAACCCAGTCGTACGCGGCGACAGCGACCGCGCTGCCACTACTACTTCCTCCGGGTCCTTGATGGCCATCCCCTCGCGGGTTCCATGCAGCTTGGAAGTCAACGGACTCCGATGGCTCTTCGCGCGAGAGAAAAGATGACAGCTTAGTTTTCCCCAGGACCTGAATACCGCGCTTGATCAAAGTGGCGATAGCGGTAGCAGTGGAGGACGCTGGTGGATACAAGCCTAGGTAAGCTCTATTGCACATAGAGGTCTTCACTCCAGCTATGTCGAAGGCGTCTTTCACAGCGACGCGGTACCTACTGAGGTCGTGCCGACTACTTTGAATCGCAAGACGGGACTTCACTGCTGCGGAGGCGCAATCCCATCCATGATCGCCGTCGTTTAGAAGGACGAACCTAACTCGTATTAGCGTTTCGGACCAGCCTGATAATGACAGACCCCACCTTTCATCCTGATCCGGTCTCAACGTGACCAAGAAGGCTTTCTGGATATCATCGTACAATCTTAGAACCTGCCAAAGCGAATCTCGATGTACTATGTAGGGACCAGGTGCGCATTGCATTCCCTCCCCATTGTCAAGCGATTGAAGGCTTGTTTTCCCCCATCTTGTCTCGACTACCATGTAGCTGATGTGCCCTCCGCCAGCCAATAACACCGTCTCAAAGAACTCGGGCTTGATGACATCGTCTTGTAGCGAATAGCTGTCCAACTTGTCTTCCAACCACGTACGAGGATCCGATCTAAAGACTGTGTCCCGACCTATTTCAATCACTGTGAGGATATTGTGCTCCTCTATCTTTCCGCTCGGGATGACCTATAGCAAATCAACATAGGTAGGATGCCACATCAACATGCATATTCGCTTTTACCTCTTTTGTAGGCCAGGCAACGTATCGAGCTCCACCAACCTCAAAAAAGAGGCTGTGGTCGACCTGACGAGTCTTGACTTGCATACTTGGAATCCAACGCGCTCTTGCAGCGACAATTTTTGTAGTAACTGGGTGCTCTTGATAAGCAAGCCAGTCTGCGCCTGAGGCTATGCGCTGGCAGTACCATTCACGAAATCTCTGGAATGAGACTCAGATCGAAGCATGCCCAGTGCGGCGTTCGTGGCCAGCTATACTGGCATGGCGCCCAACGACCGGTACTGTGATCCACGTCACAACGCACAAACGGGCAACCACGCCTCAAGCCAAGACTCCATTGGCAAGCTCTGCAGACTCCTTACGTCTACCTTGGGCACCAACTCGTTGCGGGGCGAGCGTTGACCCCGAAAAATGACACCCTTATCACGACACTCCCCCACTCGACGAGCAGTAATACAATGCCGTTGACACGAATGGTTAGCCGTCTCGCGAGCTCGCGTGGAAGACCGTGGTGCACGGCACTTCGGCACATAGCTCGTTCGGCGGGACCCCTACAGGTGATTGGTCGCTTGTGGCCGCCGCAGCCGATGAATCCACGGCCCGAAGACTACCATGGCACTGTTCATTCCGAGCAGCCTATCACAGACTGCTCGTAACCAGGGTACCAACCCCCCAGGCCCTCCGAACTCGCATCATCTCCAGCATGCATGGCCCGATGCGGACTGTAATCAACCGCACCACCTACGAGTCGCTGTATGCTGCGTTGCTAAGGCTTCATCGTCGCGGACTTGGGCGCTGTGGCAACCCATCTGGTGATTGTCACCTGCAGGCACCCTTGCGACACGGTCGCTTTTCGTGTCCCATGTGAGGGGGCATGCTCACCGGCCCCAAGCTGCTTGGAGCATATATCAATGCGTCGAATTGACTCTATGTCCATTCAACAATCTCGTTCGATAACAAAATCCAGCATTCCGACTGCCTTCACGATTCGCTTTTGATCCAATTCAAGGTTTGTCTTCGTCATCTCTGCTGTCGAGTTGTGTCACTGATCAGTTGAAGACACTTCCAAGAATGTCTCCCGTCCAGGAAGCCGAGCGCAAACAGCCATGGAGGGCTTTGGCCACTGGGAAGGATGTCGCACGATGTGGTGGATTCGCTCATGATACTGGTAGCCAGATCAGCGGGTTCGAAAAAGGTGACCTTGTCATCGTTGGCGGGCAGAGTGGCGTCACCAAGACAGTCAAGTACGACACGGATGCTCCGCAAATTGAGCACTGAAAGGTACCCCGACTACACCGAAAGAATCCAAGACTCTCGCTGATGCCTTTTTGACAGATCATCTTCGCTTGCACAACCCTTTGCTGGGTTCCATTGTGTGCGCGCGACGGCTGCTGGTTGTGAAAGGGAAGCATTTGGGTAGTACAGTTCATGTATCATAGACAACAACGTGTCCCTTCTCATCAATCCAACGAGTCCTACACATGCGCCAGATTGCCATTGAAATGCAAGTGCAGAAAGTGATTCCCGCGAGGATATATTCAGTAATACACTAGAGCCCGCACTTCAATACTCTCTCTCGGAACTACGTCCCGTTGGGTAGTTGGCATGGGAAACGCGCAGTGAGGGACACCTACAACACAAGTAAGCTACGGTCAAACGCTCGCCCATGGAACGCATATCCGAACCTGATCGATCTGGCTTAGAGTCCGACTGAAGGAACACCCATGCCTCGCTGTTTGTTTGACCGCTAACAAAGTACCAGTCCTGCTTATGGTTTCGATGCACTCGATAGGTTTCGACGTATCCGTTGTGGTCTACGAGATCGCGAGCTTCGAGGTCGGCCGCCGGGTCGATTGTACTTAGGGAGCAAAGGCCGAGGGGCCAGTCCATGACAGGGCCGTTGAGCGGCTTCCACGTACTAACAGTATCATCAGCAGGCCTATGGATTGAAGTTGAGTCGAGGTGTCATACTTGACGTATTGAACACGATCTGCTAGGAGCGCTTCTGAGTTTGTGGGGTTCAACGAGCGAACAATCTCCGTTGTTTGTGATGGAGTAGTGTCTAGAAAGTTAAGTGCGTTACAACGGAAGGGACGAACATACTAACCAATGTGAACGATAGAGGATGGCTGTTTGTACGCATAGTGCTCGCCGCTGCAGATCGGAAACACTGAATCCCTCTTTCGTATCTATACTCAATGCGTCAGCAGATGAAGACAGCCATCAGCTGCTGCCGGCTTACGGTGAAATCGAAGATTTGGACTCGTTTCGCGGACAGTGTCTTCTTCAGGGCCTCTCCGACCTCTTGTAAGTACACCGCCTCCACTTTCTGTATGTCGTCAAAGTCCTCATGAGCCATCGCGCTTGACATGTTCATTAGACAGAAGCCATCGGTCTGGAAGGAGACGGAATCTTTCTTGCCACGTATGTCGCGAATTTCAACATCGTCCCACTTGGACAGCTTCATGTTTGTTCGGGGTATGCTACCCACAGGGTCGTATTTCAACTCATAAAGCTTTTCGGTCTCGTAGAGAGGGTCGCGGTCAAGAAAGTACATGGATGACTGAACTAGGGCTGCCATGATTGCTCCTTTGCTCAATGTGCGATCAACAGACAAGTGAAGGAGGAAACAATGTCCATCATTGAGAAGAGGTGGGGTAAACTGCTCGCGGCACTTGCGCAGGTGGGGGTGTAGAGTGCAACTGCCCCGGCAAGCGACTCGCCAAATGAAGTATCGGCTACGCCACAATATGCGCTTTCGTTCCAGACGGACAGCAGTTTCCGCATTGACAGAACCGCTAGGATAACGATGCTCCTCCGAAAAGGGCACCGCTTCCTTACCGAGCACACGGCGTTTCACCTAGAGGCGAAGCACACAATGTCATCCAAATCGGCTGCGGCGATCATGTCATCGGGCCGAACATCTGACGGAACTAGTGTTCTATACAGATCCAATGATGCAGCGTGAAACCTGGAGGCCTCGGCCAAGTCACCTGTCCGCATGGACAGCTTACTCATCAGGTGCTTCGTGCGAGCTACTTCGGGCTTGAAATGATCACGGCTCGTGTAGATGTGCAAAGCCTGCTCAACACACGTACTTCATACCGTGAGGTTAGTAAACGTTCCACTTTTCAAAGATGGATCGCGACTGACCGTGCTTGCGAGTAAAGTCCAAAGCGCATGTAATGCTCCGCGACCTTGTAATATAGATCTGCAGTGCGATGGTGCTTGTTTCCGATCGTAGCACGATACTGTGCTAAAGCGCGAGTATGATACTTGAAGGATTCGCCTAGGTGCCCTTGACTCGAGGTTACATTCCCAAGGACATGGAGGATTCTACCGGTACTGATCAAAGCGTTAGACAAAGCAGCCATGTCACCAGGGTTGCACGTACCGGAAGGACTCGGTATCATCCACCCCAAATAGCCTTTCGCGTGCTTTCAGATTCTGCAGCAGCAAATTGTAAGCATCGTCGAGTCTTTCCAAAAGCCAATACGCGGTCCCAAGGTTTGCGACACAGATCGAGGTCATCGTCTCGGAATATTCGGGCAAAGACTGGAAAACTTCCAGAGCTTTGCTATAGTATTCCAGAGCGGGCTCAAACTGTCCCTGATCAAGATGCGCGTTAGCCGCTTGATTGTACGCCTGAGCCAGTGTGGCATCCTGTGTACGGAGGGCTGATGTACGACTTATGTCTAATCGAAGACGTAAGAACGCAGTGTTGTTTGTCAGAGCAGTGGGTTTATCGTTTGTCTCGGCTGCTTCTGCACCTCTCGTGTAGTATATGTCACTCAGAATCAAGCGAGAGTCTTGTTCATGAGCCTCACACACAGCCTGGGCAGCATGGAGGAATTGTGAGAACTTTGTGCTACCACCGCGTTCGTGAAGATACCTACAACAGGATCAGCTATTTGTAATGTGCTATGAGGCAGGACATGGAAACATACCAGGCCGCGTCAACGAGCAATTTCGCAAACGAGAGATCGCACCTGAATAAGGCCTGAGGAAGCACGAAGGATGAATAAAAGTCCTGCAGTCGGACGACACTGGGCAACAAACTCTCACATTCGTTCCATCTTGACGTTTGGTGTCGCTGCACTATTGTCGCAAAGGGCCAGACAGCGGATAAGAGTAAGACAGTGGCGGAGAATGTCTCTCCAAGTCGCTGTACAGCCATTTGAGTCCGGACAGAATCTTGGGTCAGTCGGTGGATGCGCAGTTCCAGAGATTGTTTGTTCCGGGTGACGAGTGATCGTTTGACAAGGTCCAACCGCGCGTCTTCATACTGCTCCTCAGTCTTCGGGTATTCGCTCAAATCAACGCCTCCAGCGGCGGTTGTAAGAATGCTCTCCTTGATACCATCCGGATCAAGCAAGGACATGATTTCGAGAACACGCAGTGAGCTCCCTCCCACTCGATCCAGGGCGCACACTGAGGCAATCGTGTGCTCGTAACTATTAGACTGCCATTGGCCTTTGAAGGAATGCAATTTTGCGAGACGCTTCTCATCGTACTTACCCAAGAACTCATCAAGTGTGTAGTCGTATCGATTGATGAGCCCTGCCATCTGCGTGAGACCAAGAGCAAGACCTCCTAAACGACGGGCAATGGCCAAGGCATCCGGAGGAGGTCCTTCAGTCTCACTATATCCAAGTTTAGTGAGTCGCATGAGAAATTTTGCGGCATCGTCTTCGCTGAAAGGCGTCAGGTCAATTCCAGCCATGGCGGTGTATGGGTTGTTCTTCGCAAAGGGATCTCGGCTTGTTATGAGGATCGAGCCTTTTCCTAGAGGCCAGAAATCTTCCAAACCTTCAGGATTTTCCACGTTGTCAAAGATCAATAGCCAGGTGGCTTCTTGCGTGGTAACTTCATCCGCAAGATCTGACCCTTTCACGGCATTTGAGAGCCATCCCTTCACAATATTTGCGCTGATGACTTGATCTTTGGCTTCATCTGGATCTGCGAGGCCTAGCTCGATGGCAATCTTGCTGAAGTCTTCTCTCAGCTTTGTTGGTTCATCGGCATGTACCCAGAAGATGGCGTCGAAACGATCTTTGTTCGCGTACATGAACTCAACGGCGATTTCAGTCTTGCCAACCCCTCCAAGTCCACACAAGGAGAAAGTCTGCAATGTCTTGGCGGCGTGATGGTCGTCCGTATCATGGGAAGGCAGGAGGGCTTCCTGAAGCCTCAGAAGTACATCTTCACGACCGAAGAAATTTCCGTTGCGAAAGTGTTGCCCGTGAAGGTGACGAGGTAGTTTCACTGCTCGTTTAATAGGTTTCCAGGACCCTGCCGTATCGTTGACACCGGTAATGATTTGGTAGCTTGCTGTTGTTGACCCCGTTGTTCCCCTCGTCGTGTCTTGCATTGTCAATTCTTCAAATCCCGAGAGACTGTGGGTTCGCACCGTGTACTGGTCCTGAGGAACTAGGGAGCGACTAGACCCTTGTTGTTGTACCTGAAAAATTCTCCACTGCGCGGAAGCTATGGACTGCTTGACATGCAGTGCGATCTCGCGAAAGGCGTTACTATTGACACTAATGTTGCACAGAGACAGGTAATCGGAGTCAATGGCGATCGCGGTCTCAGCCTTGGCCCCTATAACACCCAGTTCTTTACCTACAATAACGGTCCGTTTCGTTCGAAGGCGGCCTTTGATCGATGTCTTCAAAGTTTCATACACGGAGAGTATGGGTCGGTCGAATGTAAGCTCTTCAAATCGCGTGCAGAGGAGACTAAGCCGGACGGCGTCGCCGGCATTGATAGACTGCTTAGCGACCCGAGGCAGCCGCAGTCGTGGCATCAATGAAAGATTCTTCCAGCTGTCAGTCGCAGAAGACTTTGTATGGGGTGCGCCAATGAAGACTATCCCCGACACCAGGTCCAGCACATCTTTGAATACGTCTCGTTGACTATGTGCAACTTGCATGGCCTGAATGATTAGAAACGCGTTCAGCCACATACTGGCGAGAAGTACCTCTTTCACGATCAAGCCTCCAACGCCGATAGATAGAAACTGTATAGGACACTCAGAGGTCCAAGGTATAGGTCAGCCCCGACAATTCTCGAGCGATGTGGAAGACATACATTTGCATTCTGATGTAAATCAAGAAGTCCACTCAACAGAGCCTCGGCTTTCTTCACTAGCTTTCGCCAGCTGAAGAGATTCGAAGAGTGGATTCCATGCTCGAATACCAAGATGCGGGACAGTTCGAGCCCTCGCTGATGAAGAATCCTAATCCAAGGGTCCTCAAGGGACGAGCGCCAATGCTCCGGTGGAGAGTTGGCAATGTCAGGAACGATAACGATGCTATATTCAAGTCAACATATAAAAGCTCCCAAGGCTGGGACACAGAATGGGGAGCGATTTCAATGCCCAACGCTTTAGAGCGTAAGCCGCTCCTGCTGAGATGCGACGCAGTCTGTATCCCAGAGCTACTCGGCTGACTGGTACTTACAAAGCTTCAGTAGTAGCGGTGGTGAAGAGAGTGCGAAATGCGACTGAACTCGCTGAGTCGACCATGGTGCACAAGACTGGTGACGCAAATCTCAAATGATGGGGTTGGCGTCCAGAACCGCTGAAATGCACGGCAATATAAGACATCTGATGCCTTACGTGTAACCTGGAGTCCATTGTAAAGAGCATAGAGGGGCCATGGGTATCTATCGCGACATGGTAACGGTCGTACGCAGCTTTGGGCTCTGCACATGCTTGCCATTGGCTGACCGATGACCGAACCCCAGACTCATCGGGTTGCTGTCACTGGTGGAAGGATGTTCGCTGCTTGGCGAGGCTCTAGAGTGGGGGGACTGTAGCAGCGAGAGGTGTATCTGACTTGGTTCTTCGGGTTGGCCATCCCAATGACCCATTGAGCGGCATGACGAAATGCATCCAAGTCCCGTAAGGCTGAGACCTACCCACACGATGTCGACGCGTCCAATGACCTCGGAGTGGTGGTGCACTGCAACGCCTCAGGCTGTGACTGCTCGCTCAATTGGATGCGCGTCCCGCCCTGCGTCATGCCAACCGGAGACAAACTCAACGCACGGACCTCGTCTGATGTCGCATGAGTCCCCTTACCCGATGGCAGTAAACCTTCTCCACGCCCTTGCATTTGCGTTACTCGGCTCGTACATTCAGTCGTCTTCCAGTCAAATACGTACACGTTTTGCATGCTGCGCCGTCCGGTGATGATGTCACTGCCCTGCAATAGTATGCCAGGGATTTGGTTTCCGGGGCAACGTCCCTCGAGCCACGACTCACCCGGCGTGGGCGAGGAGGACCACGCCACGGCTGAAGCGGCGGAGCTTATGGCAGCTCAGGCCTTGAAACGCTGTGCCATATTCCGAGGATTTTGATCAACCACCTCTTCTGCGCTCTGTACAACTAACCCATATCCTCATCTTCTCACCGCTCTAGCAAACAGCGAACTCCTTCGTCATCTCAAGCATCCGCACTTGCATCCTGACACAGGTATGTCAGCTCTCCGCAGTTCACATGTCCACCATGACAGCCTTGTAGCCGATAGCTAATCCATACTCAGCTCCAACTGCAAGTCCCCCTTTACAACCCTCACCATGGCAAACGCTCCCTCCTCTGCCTCCGCCTCCGCAACGCCAACAAGCACCGCCTGCGCGTCAGTAAATTTCTCCACCTTTCTCCAAGACACCAAAGACATTGCCTGCGCTGTCGGCAGCACCGCGGGCCTGCCCTCCAACTACAAAGACATCCTCAATGACTGTTGCAAAACCGCGCCTGTCGAATCATACGAGAGCGACTGTGCCCTCTACTGCCTCTCCGTCGATCAACCCGTCGCCGACTTACAAAAGTGTTTTCAGGATGGGGGAGTGAGCCCGCAGTTGATCTTCTGCTCGGGGAATAGCACCGCGACGGCGACGGGGAAGCCGAGTGGGACAAGCTCCGGGGCGGGCGAGAGTGGGAGTGGGAATCCGAGTGGCGGTGCTTCGCCGGGAGCGACTACAAATGCGGCGGTTGTGCTGGGGGTGCCGACGCAAGGCGTGAGTAAGGCAGGCATGGGCATGGCCGCCATGGTTGTGGTGTCGGCAATCTTTGGAGCGCTGTTGTAAGAGGTGGCGAAGCTTCATTGGGAAAGAGCGACGTTGCGTAGCATATGGTCGGAGTAATAATGAATAATACAAATGGGTCTTCAAGTTTTTGAGTCAAGCATGGTGATACTACTTCCACAGCCAACGCATCACCAATTGCTTCGGACAGTCCAGTCTTCATACCGGCGGCGCCGCCATCAACCTCTTGACAAGCATAGCAGATTGGACGGATCCTCACTTGACTAACCAGAACAAGAGTACCTCAAGTACGGATACCAGTGCGAACAAACCAGCACTAGCCGCTATACCCAATTCCGCCCGCTTGGTCGCTAAGCCGAGCGCAACCCCAACGACGATCGTCGCAGCCAACGTAATCCCTATCAAGACCACGACAGCAAGCTTGTTCGTCTCACGATCGATGACTATGGCCTTGCCCCACGAAGAGCCGACGAGTACGTGTTCATAGTTTCCGAGTGTTGCTGCGAAAGGTCGGCACGTTCGAAGAAGTTGCGGACGGTAGAAGCTTGATGTGAGCTCCCGGGAGCGGACCATCGACGTGATTGTGGTTTCGTGAGGGTACGAGAGCAGGTTTGTATAATCGACCGACTAAGCTGTGAGACTGACGCCGCATCTGAGTGAAAAATATGGGGCATGCTTACCGTCGAGAGCGTCCCAATCGCTAACACAGGTCTTTGGGTGCTGCAACTTCCTCTGCCAAAGCAGCACCATGTAGGTGTCTCCTTTGCGTAAAGTTCCCGAATCTTTACCATCAAAGCTTCCCCCGACATCTCTCTAGACACCCCGATGGTGTATAGGTACCATCTTCCCCTTCCTTTCCGAAGGATGACACGTACAACAACCGTGTTATTCGTGTTCAGTTCCGAGTTCAAGGCGACATGGCTGGTGGTTTTAGCTGCCATGGATTTGGAAGGAAAACTCCGGGTGGTGGTTTGTCAGGAGAAGGCGACACAGGATCTCTCCATATAACGAGGTTGGAATCGCAGCTGCGATTCACCCCCGGCACATCGTTCGCAGACGCGACGCTTCGCAGATCTAATGTATGTTTTCGATTCTGGCTCGCAGTCACCAGCGCGAACTCCCAAAGGTCGATGGAGAGGTGCATGAGCAAACCTCACATGCCAATTGTTCTGCCCCGTGAAAGACCATGTCCGCGGTCCCAGTCTTTACAAATGGCACACCACTCCTACTCGCTCTCTTTGTAGGTACGTAATCTTTACAGTCCTGTCGTGACCAATCATGTTCAAACTCGTATTGCGTCGCAGCTGCGATTTTTGGCACTTTCCTCTATATCAACCACTCTTTGAGAAGATCCCGCCTCGACATCACTATTATACGCAGAAGACGTCTTCAATCTAAACTCAACTCCACTGTACAATTTCTTTCAGGCCGACAATCCGCTGCCTTGTCTCACATTATTCGATGCAATTCGATGCGTGCGCCTGCTTACAGTAGCTGGCACGTACCTGTGGTACACGAGTCCCCCTCCTCCTCGCAGCAGTCACATCATACCGGATCCAAATTGTCAGAACCTTTGCATCGCTTTCTCAACCAGGAACCTCACGAGGAACCTTGGAGTCCGGTGAGCCAGGGATACGTTAAGACTTCATCACCGAATATCAGCTCTTGGAGACGAACAGGGTCTACGGAGGATAGCGAGTAGCAATACCCGTTAGGACTCCTACGGACTGCGACACATCAGATCTTGTTCCATCGAAGCCCCTTGTGCGAATTTTCACAACAATGAAGTAATTCCGTCCTCTGAGCAACCTTTGAACTGTACACTGACCTTCTCCGCAGTCATCAACCCCTTGAGCCTGCACAGCCCCCCATACCGATATATATCCGACGAAAGAGCTCATCAGAACCGTCCTGTGCTAGCTCAGAGCTGACGACAATCTCCTCGATTACGTCACCACATGGCTCAAGTTTTCAAACGGGAGGTCATCGTAATGGTCCCCTGTCAGTTAGGTCTATCAGTCTGTGTCGTTCTAACGGCACCTTGATCTTTGAGAACCTACAGTCGCACTGTACGCAAGAACAGATCGATACTGCTATTGAAGACGTCACACACTGGGTCGACGACTTGGGAGTATCCCCAATCAAAGACCGAAAGAAAAAACTTGTAGAACTGCTGTCAAGTGTAGACGGCATGTTTGCACTTGATAATCAGTGCGGTTTGAAACAGTGTCCTGCTGATCGATCGCAAGCCTCAAGGAGGCCACAGGAAAGAGCTACCGCTGCACCACTTTCAAGAACCCTGGTCGGGCATCGTAGAAAGGGAATAGCAAACTCGATAGCTTCCGAGACCTCGAGACACGAGAGCGAAGACAGTTTCAGGACGTCATATCGACCGGCGGGCTCCAACAGTCCATTTTCCAACATGCTAGCATGTCCTTTCGCCAAACATGATCGAGCGCGGTACATTTTTGTCGGCAATAGTTGCACAGAACGCTTCGGTTTCCCGACACCAGGGAAGTTGGTGTGAGTACCTCATCCCGCAAAGCTATTACATCTATAACTTACCCGCCAATCACAGTGAGCATTTGAAGAGAGTACATTCTCTGCGAGTACCCTGCTGCGTTACATGCAAGCAGAGGTTCCACGGAAGGACACGAGCTCACGCCGAGGAAGCTCGACGCTTGCACGAAAGTACTGGCCAGTGTCAAAATCGGGAGTTGACACTTTCCGAGCCAGAGTGGATGACAGAAGAGCAAGATACCCGTTTTGCGAGCTCGATGATCCAGGGCCATTCATCAAGTCCCGAAGAGAAGTGGCAAAGTCTATATCGCCAGCTTTTTGACGTACAAAACGACAGCGATATTCCGCATCCATGTGCGTTCCAAATTTCACACATGCCGTTCTCAAACGGAGTACTAACGTCAACAGATTACGATTACTTAGTACCCGGGCGTGACTCAGCAACTGCACCGGATGCAGAAGTCGGACAAACTCTTCCCCTCACAGCACACCCGGCACAAGGGTTTTTGAGCGAGCCGAGCTCCTTGATCACCACTCCCCTCTGCCAAGAAGGTAATGCTGTGTCGAGCTCTCAGCTCCTCTCGGATCTGCCACTCGAAGTAAGCTTATCCGAAACTTCCGGAGAAACGTATAGAATGATGAAGACTAACATATGCTTTCAAGGCACTCAGCAATGTCGTCCGACCGTCAGATATCTCGCCACTGCATCGAGACAGCTCAGGGCCGATCTCATTACCGCACCACGATGGGCAGAATACATACACGCAAGCCAACGCCTTTGCTAGTTCGATCGATGCAATATCACCAGGATCGCTCACAGCAGCACTGCTCGACCTCAACGAAAGCACGCAACCACAAGTGCCATTCTCGTACGAAGTCTATCACGGTCAGGACTCCGGCTACCAGTCTCTCGAACAACCATTAGACCAGGAAGCGGCAGAGCTGTTGGTCTTCTCGGAATTCGTCAAAACCGTGGATGGGAGCGACGACGCATTCCAGCAGATTGAAACCGGGTTGCCATTGTCAACGCCCCCAGACCCGCTCGATACTAGGTTGGACTTGGCTGGATTAGAAATGGAGCCATGTCAGTTTCCGAACGATGCAAGTATAAGTCGAAGACGAAGGAATGGGTTCGAACTTTGACCCTTTCACAGCGCTTGCACGTTGCGGCTTAAGTAAAACTTCACTTTTGTGTTTGGCTGCAGGAATATACCTAATCTTCAATAACTCGAATTGCCAATCTTTCTCTTTGGCACCCCCGCGGTCGACACACAGGCCTTCGTGTCATCATCACACATCCCTGGGCACGTGTGGACTGATCCTGGAAGCAAGCAGGCTAAAGAACTCCTTATGACTATCGTCATCATTCTCCTTCACACGTGTATTAGCCCACAACAACAACTCTCGGGAGACTTCACTCAGAACTTACATCCTTCGGCCAAGTAGCTTTGAAATCTTTGAAATCCGCAAGAGAGGTCCCAATGAAACGCCAAGTATCAACCCAGGATTTGACCAGCTTTAAAGCACAATCGACCTTGTAGCCCCTGTCACGCGCCTCATAGAGCCAGCCCGAGAGCGCGTCCAATACCATGAGTACTCTTCGCTGGGGATGTTCGCGACCAGTCCGGTAGATGCGTATGCTCACGGCATCGCACCTGATCGTCTTGAGCATATCTAAGCACTCAGGGTCGACATGGTACACGTCTTCTTCAATCGCATTAGTATCGAAGGCGAAGCGCAAATGCCGGATGTGCTCGGTGAGGTCGATGCCAAGGTTGAATGGGTCGGCCTGTAGAAGATGGGGTAGCAAGCGTTCAGGATGCGCCAACCCTTCAATGCGAATATGCGTTCTTCTGATCAAAGCCTCAACCATCTCCTTCGCAATTTGCTTATCCATTTGAGCCACTTCTTCGAGTATGGTACCGCCAGCTTCTTTACGGAGGTGTGTCTCCAACGTCTGCTGTACCGGAGGCGAACACCCCACGAAAGATTTTCCCGACAGCTTGATTGTCTTGGGAAATGGTAATTGATCATATATCATCTGTCTGAGCTCGTACGGGAGTCTGAAGTGGATGTTCTGGAGCCATTGGACGCGGACGTGGGAGTTGTACGTTGCCGTTATTCGTTGGAGTGAACTAATTTGCCCTGTCAGCGCTCGTAGTATAGTGCCAAAAATGATTTGGATATGTACGTTTCGTATTTTCGTTGCTTCTCTTTGAGCTGCTCGCGTTCGTCGTAGTTTGTTTGTTTTATCAATTTCAGAGCATTGATTACGTCCGTAAGCCCATCGTACTGTATTTCGAGCCGCGTTTCCCTATAAGAAAAACATTAATACTCTTCTTCGCACACTTGTATAGCTTACTTGCTCCTTGTGTCGACTTTGATCCTTCAGCAGCACGTTTCGTATCTGCGCAATGATGCTCGACATTCCATCTTCGTTGTCGGTCTTGTCGACTGTCTCATTGCAGTCGTTGCTACTATTGTTGCTATCATTGTTGCTGCCATTGTTGCGCTTGGTTGTTTCGATTTGGACTTGGTACTCCTGAAGCATTTTGCTGCATGCTTGTATCGCCTTAAGATTAAGTCGAGCGCAATCCGCATCCTTCCCGATGTGGACTTCGGACATGGTGTTTGAGGGTATGCGACGAATGCGAATGAGAACGCGTCTTATAAACCGAGATGCTAGGTGGCTTTCAGTCTTCACTCTCTTGCTTTTTATTTTCACAATGAGAGAAGCACTGTTATTAAGTTCGTAAAATACGTGGGTAGTGTGCCTTAGCTAGCGCATCCTCCAGGCTTCAGCCTGCTAGGCACAGGCACTACTCCGCCCGAGTCGAATTAGGCAGATATTGAGTTGGATCCAGATAGCAAGCCCCTTCGTGCAAACGTACTAGAAGTGAGAAACGACGTACAGGACGCAACGATTTCGGCCATTGTGAAATACCGGATATGATTTATTTAATATACTACGAAGCGAAAGCGTGCCTCCTCCACATCGCGCTCAGTATTGCCGCGTAAGCACGAGACCGTAATGCTGCAGTGAGCAAGATGGGTGCTAACCTGACGAGAAGAGTTGCAGAGATCGAAATCGAAACCTCGAGTCTATAACCCGTATATCCGAACCCTGAAAGGTAGCAGAGTCCATGGTTTTCACCCTCTGACCTTCAATGCCCTGTCATATCAAAATCCAGTAGACGCTCCTCATTCTGCGCCATTCCTCTCATCAAACCCGCGCCAATGCCACCTCTCACGTCCACAACCATTTCCTGCACTTTTCGGCGCCACACAGGCATGGAATTGCGTCCTCTCCAGGATCCTCAATCTGCTCGTCTTCTTCCTTGTCCAGATAGTCGAATGTTAGTTCCTGGCCAGCTGGGATATCGCGGCAGGCAAAGAACGCAAGATCGTACACCCGCGGATCGTGCTTGTTGTAGCTAACAGTGTACTGTCGGCAATTAGGCTGACATGAGTGGTTCATAAATTTAGTCGGGCCCCCCATGAATTCTCCATCGACGACGTAAAGATCTTCTTGAGCAATGCCCTCACTCTCAGAAAACTTATCTAAGCTGTAGAGATAGGATGACTTCATCTTTGATATAGCAGCTTCCTCGCGACGGGTAGCTTCGGTGTCAGTGATGACTTCGCCTCGGTAGGTATCGATGAATTGACCCTCATACAGATCTTCTTTGCATCGAAGGCCCCATCCGCGGCCGCTGCCCGTCTTGAATATCTCAAGCTCCACCGTGCGACCGAACTGCACATTCTTGTTTCGACAATGCAGACCGCACCGACAAGAGTCGTTGCATTCGTAGATCGGACGGCGAGAGCGTAGGTAGAATGGGACCAAACAGCCGGCGCGCTGGATCTTCGTGCCTTCAGCGAAATACGGGAACTTCTTTGGAAAGCCCAAGGTCGATTTCCCTGTAGCAACAGCGTCATGATACTCAGTCATCATTTCTGCATCCATACGGCTTTCGTCAACGGCGGCGTACTCCAGGCATGAGCATTTTTTTGTGTACTCGCAGCCAATATCGCGGCCCATGTGAGGAGAGCACTGCTGGCAGCCTTCTTGCGTGTCTTTGTCTGCTTTGATAACTCCATCGCGCAAGACGTATTCTGGTTCGTATCGGAATCGGAGCGATGGTGTAGATGCGTCGTAAATGTTGACTAAATGGAGCTTCTTGCCCTTCACCTTCTCAAGGCGACGAGAGTATTCAGCGCGGATCAGGATATTAGCGTTATCCACCTTGGAACGCTGGGCCGTACGGAGCATGTCAGACGTAGGAACTTGACCAATGTCAATTTCAGAAATGTCGGCGCCGGCGCCGGCAGCCTGTACTAGGGTCAGAAAGATAAGACTACGCGTAAGAGCCACTAACGTTGCGACAGAATGTGAACCCGTTTTCGTCAGCATCAAGGACGCCATTGTAGACATCAATAGAAGCCGCTGAGGACGTCAACGGTGACGACACCGATGGCGACCGA